>OBJA01000097.1_pt1 | contig 88235 bp, 77 predicted proteins | sample 1519751 | NCBI WGS metagenome assembly OBJA01 (sample SAMEA3881238, study PRJEB22517) | soil metagenome | biome: lake sediment; feature: soda lake sediment; material: sediment, water from around vicinity | place: India | collected 2013-12-23 | depth 3 m | reverse complement strand
GGCAGCCTGAACTGGTTGTCAGCAGGCATGGAGACTACCGGTTTATAGTTGAGATGAACCACAGGGATATGTGTGTGTATTATGATACAATTGATGTTTCATTCAGGCATCAGCCGGAAGCTGAATTTTATATCGACGATGAGAAATGCAGGGGATATAACCTCGATATGCAATTTACTGGAAAGGTGGAAGGAGAGGCCATTTATACATGGTACTCGGGAGATTCAGTTTTCAGAAGTGGTCCTGGATTGACAGAGGTAGTCATTCCGCTTGGGTACGGACAGCGTGACAGAACTGTTGCTCTCGAAGTTAATGAAAGGGGCTGCCGGGCATTTTATTCTGAACCTGTAATTGTTATACCCAAAATTGATATGTGGGTAGAAGGGGAACAGGAAGGTTGTACTCCCTTTGAAGTGCATTTTGAGACTACTGATATTGAAGAAATAGATTCCTATTACTGGGAATTGGGTGACGGAACTGTTAGTAATGATAAATCTCCCGTACATGTTTATCAGAACAGCAGTACGATAGATATGAAACCTGGTATAAAGCTGAAAATAATCTCAGCTGAAGGATGCGAAAATGAAGGAATAATGGAGGATGCAGTCATTGTTCATCCTGTTCCTTCGCTTGATATGAATATTAAAAACGACGAATGTTATGCCGGAGCAGGTGAAATATATTACACAGGTTCAGCTGACAGCAATGATTCATTCTACTGGGACTTGTCGGATTTCGCAGCTGAAGAGATAGTTGCCGGTCCGGGTAATTCATCAGGGCCCTTTCAATATAACCTGCCTTCACGGCCGGAGGCATTAGTGGGGTTACAGGTAGTATCAAGGTATGGATGTAAAACTGATTCTTTATACAGGACACTCAGACGGAAACCACTCATAAACATTTCTGATATTCCTGTTTCGGGATGTCCTCCGCTGGGAGTTCAGTTCCGGTTACATGTGACCGATTCCATAGATAATATAATTTATACTTGGGATATGGGAGATGGCCTTACTTTGGCAGGTGAGCAGGTTGCTCATACTTATATTTTGGGAAACAATATTTACGATGTTGCTGTACATGCACGATCACTCACCACAGGATGTGAGGAGGAATTGTTGCTGAAGGATAAAGTTGCAGTCAGTCCTTCACCCAAAGCTTCCTATGCAGTTAATTCAAATGAAGTGCTGATATCTGAACCGGCAGTTTATTTCAGTAACAGGAGCGAAGGCGGGGTATACTATACCTGGGATTTTGGTGACATGTCGGCAGTTTCATATGAAGAAAATCCCTCTCACAGATACCTTGAAATGGGAAAGTATGAGGTTAAGCTTGTTATTGAAAATGAGTTTGGCTGCATTGACTCCACATTTGCAGATATCGCTGTGACATTCGACAGGATTTTTCCTCCTACAGCCTTTTCTCCCAATGCTTCAGATGCTGTTGATCATGAGTTCCGTATTTACGCAGATGGCATTGTTAACGATGGTTATAAATTGTTAATTTTTAACAGGTGGGGGCAGATGATTTTTCAGTCTGACAGTCCTGAAACGGGATGGGACGGAAAGATGAAGAATGGTGTGAATGCCCCGCCTGGCGTGTATTCCTGGGTACTTGCCTACCATGATTTTCTTGGTAAGAAGCATTCGCAACAGGGCACAGTGACACTCATCTACTGAAGAACCTGCCAAAACCCTGTCGAAGGTTTTATCGTATGAAAAGATATGATGGACAAAAACGACAAATATCGTGAAGAATTTGAAAGCTACCCACCCTACCAGGTGAGGTACAGGAAAACCATTAAATATCACATTTCTCATGAGAAGTTTGTTGTTCCCTGGCAGATGGTAGATAAAAAAGAACCGGAAAAGGTCAGGTAATCCCAAGCCGGAGTGAATAACGCAGAGGAAGATGAGGTAAAGGTTTTAGAGCATCGGTATAAGCATTTTATCCCGCATTGGTATATTTTGTCTTCTGCCGGGGTATAAAATCAGCGATATTTCGTGTGAGCCGTAGCTGTAATTTGAAAGTTTTGAAATTGTGAAGTCAAAGCTGTACCCCAATTGAATCCGTTCTCTTGCAAATCCAGCAAGGGCAACAATTGCATCAGGCCTGATGTCCAGGTTATTTCTGTACCAGCCACCAAATTGAAATGACTTTTCTATCATGTATATTCCGGCATTCACCTGCTTAAATTGCCCCTGTTGCTGGTACAGGAAATTAGGGGACAGGGTGAAAATCCTTGAAAGAAGTCCATAATGCAGCCTGTGCATCCTTGCACCTGCATGAACCGTTGTTTTAACAGGGAGTTTGCCTTTCTGGTCACCTTCAAAAATTGATTCATCAGGTGTGTTCAGGTGATGTACTGCAATCCCCCAGAAGTATTCCTGATGCTGTGCTGCAATGCCTGCCGCAAAATCGGGATAAACCTTCCTTTCATCAGGATATTGCATTGAAACCCACTCCCTGATTTCCCCGCTGAGCTGATCTATTCCTGAAGGCATCACCAGGTTGCCGATATTAAACTGCTTCAGGGTCATCCCTCCCTGTAACCCCAAAGTCATAAAACTTTCATAACTTAATTGAATGTGGTATGAATAAGACAATGAAGCTGACTGAGTGTTTATTATATTGTTAAGTTCCTGATCTTTCATCATCTGGATTCCGATACCTGCATTTTTTTTTGGCAATAACCGGTCGTATGAAGCTGCGTAGGTAGTATATGTTGCACCTTTGCGTGGCCATTGATTGCGGTAATGCAATCCAACCCTTGGCAGTTCCGTGGTCCCGGTAAATGCAGGGTTCAGGGTTACAGGGTTTGCATAGAATTGTGAAAATGACGGATCCTGTGCCTGTAAGGCCAAAGAGGAAAAGATTAAAAGTGCAGATACAAGCCCCCGAAAAAGCATTGGGATATCTATTTTGATTAATTCATCGGCAAAATAATCATTTTATAGGGATATAAAGGGCGGCGCCCAGGGATTATTACCATTTTGAAACTTATAAGGAATGACGAGCCCTACACTGGCTTCCCCAAAGAACATTGTCTGTGCCGACGGAATTGAATAGGCTCCTCCCAGGGTCAGTGCAATCCTGAAATTGTTCGTTTTCCAGCCATACAACCCGGTAATTCCATGGTATCGGGATGTGAAATTATTTTGCACATAAAACCCCAGCAGGCGATCTACCTGCTCCTTCCTGAAACCGAATCTGGTTACCAGCAGGTTGTTAGAATATATAACAACAGCCTCGGGGCTGGCATCAAAAGGCCGGAATAACAGTCCGTTTTCATGTCCGCTATAGTTGTTCTCAGCATGTACTACCAGTAGAAAAGGTGCATCATGCGGATGTTTGTTTTCATGTGCAAGATGGTGCTTGAAGGCATATGAAACTGTAGCACCAAGGGTCATGAAGGATGTATTGAGAAGCAACCCCATCCTTGGGTTCAGGATGTTATACCTCATAAAACTGACTCCCGGAGGATTATAGGGATCTGAACTCTTGTCGAGGATCCCGTCAATAACATACACCAACCACTGTTTTGTAAAAAAATAGTAGTTCAGGTTAAATGATGCAATGATTTCACTGTCATTGATTGCTAGTGGCCGGGCAACTGTAAACCCTGTTCCGGTGTAGTTGGTATGAATACTGGCATCCAGTCCCTGGTAAAAATAGAAGGCCAGTCCTCCTTTCATTTTGTCTGACCACTTGTCATAGGTGACTGTAAATGTATGTTTCAGTTGGTTATCGGGTTCTGCAGAGAACAGCATGTTACTCCACACACTGTTGCTCCGTCCAAATCCTGCATAGGAAGGGTTCAGCAACAATTTATTTGAAAAAGGCAATAAACCTTGTTCAGTTTGAGAGTTTCCTATATGGCAGGCAGCCAAAAATACAACCAGCCATAGTATTTTTATACCAAGCTTCTTCAATGAAAATACAATAATGTTCTTCCTTATGTTCTCACTTAATCAGGGAGATAACTGATATATGCTTAATTAACAAATCAGAAGCAAAATTTCTTGCAGGAAGTACTTTTTTCTTTCGGTAACATTGGGAAGGGCATCCTGAATTTTATCAATTGTAAGATCAATCATGTTCTTTTCTGGAAATTCTTCCATGTTTTCTATGACAGTAAAAGCCTCAAATCCAGTTTCCCAATCTTCGTTAATGATAATGTCAACGAACAGGGGAAGATAATTTTTGTAGTTAAGGCCATTCTGCCAGCAGGCAGTGGTTATTTTTTTTCTTATGGAGAGATATTCAGGGTTTTGAAGGGCTTCTGCCAAAACAGGTGCCGCTTTCTGAACCTTCAGGTTATTAAGAATAAATATGATTTCCTTTTCTACTTCATCGACAGGACCTCCAGCAAGCATTTCAAGCAATACAGGAACAAGACTTACATTACCCTGGTGCTTCATGTCATTTAATGCAGTAAGTACTGTTGATGTTTTTGCCGCACGAAGCTTTTCTTCAAGGATTTTATTTCGTTGTTTTTCTTGCATATTTTTTAATCTGAGTCAGCAAAAGTACAAATTTTCCATGGCACCTGAAAAACAGGAACCACTCTCCCAATATGGCACCAGATTATATAACTTTGCAGACAATGAGTAATGTTCAGGAACTTAGAGAAGCCAAAATCGGCCGCCTGATGTTCAAGTATTTTGTACCTGCGTTTATTGGAGTGTTTGTCAATGCGCTGTACAACATTGTTGACAGAATATTTATCGGGCAGGGAGTCAGTGCCGAAGCATTATCAGGGATTTCAGTCATCTTCCCTGTCATGCTTATCATGATGGGCTTTGGAATGCTCATCGGGATTGGTGCAGGCGTGTGTGTGTCAATAAATTTAGGCAAGAGGCAAATGGAACGGGCCGAACAAACCCTCGGAACCGGGTTTGCACTCATGATTCTTGTTTCATTCCTTATAATGATTATTACCTATCTGCTGAAGGAGACCATTCTACGATCCTTTGGATCGACAGAAGAAACATTCAGGTACGCCAACGACTATCTGAATATCGTTCTTGCAGGCACACCTTTTATGACAATAGGCTTTTCCCTGAACAACATCATCCGTTCTGAAGGGAATGCCCGTATTGCCATGATGTCGATGATCATCAGTGCCGGCACCAATATTATTCTTGATCCCATTTTTATATTCTGGCTCGGTATGGGCGTTCAGGGTGCTGCCTATGCCACGGTTATTTCCATGTTTGTGCTCATGGTATGGGTTCTTGTCCATTTCAGGGGAAAACGGTCGGTTATAAAACTGCGAGGCCGGAATATCAGGATCAACCGCGGGATATTCATCGAGATCATAGCCATTGGAATGGCCCCGTTTTCCATGCAGATTGCCAACAGTGTGGTACAGGCAGTGATTAACAAAAAGCTGATTGAATTTGGTGGTGACCTTGCAGTAGGTGCCATGGGAATTATCAACTCAGTTCTCACACTGGTTATCATGGCTATTGTTGCCCTGAATATGGCAGCACAGCCTATTATTGGATTCAACTTTGGCGCAAAATCACCTTCCCGTGTGAAGGAAGCACTCCGGATTTCAATCATTGGTGCCACCCTGATAGCTGCAATCTCTTTTATTGTGATTGAGGCTATTCCGGGAATCATTGTTCAGCTGTTTAATACCGACAGTGCTGAACTTTATGCGATCACTGTGCCCGGACTACGGCTTGTCATTATTGCCCTTCCGCTTGTGGGTTTCCAGGTAGTGGCATCACACTTCTTCCAGGCAATCGGAAAGGCCAGAATAGCCATATTCGCAACGCTGTTCAGACAGGTCATCCTGCTCCTTCCATTTCTGTTTATACTTCCCGAATTCTGGGGGATCACCGGAACTGGGGGATCACCGGAATATGGCTTGCCTATCCATTTGCCGACGTACTGTCGGGAGTGGTTGTGTTTTTTCTGCTCCTGAATGGCTGGAGAAACCTTCCCCGGCTGGCAGGGTAACCATGTACTCCTTAGTACTGCCTACTTTATGTGTATGGGTCCATCTGGACCCAGCGGGATATCCAGCAGCATCCATCCTACAAGCAGTGCTATCCATACAATACCAAGAATGATAGTATAGGGAAGCATCGTTGAAATAATTGTGCCTATCCCGTACCGCTTGTCATATTTTTCTGCAAATGTTACGATGAGGGCAAAGTAGCTCATCATGGGGGTAATCAGGTTGGTCAGTGAATCCCCAATGCGGAATGCAGCCTGTGTCAGTCCCGGATGATATGGTGGGTCGATAAGCATGAGCATGGGTATAAAAACCGGTGCCATAATTGCCCATTTGGCTGAAGCGCTTCCCATAAACATGTTGATAAAAGCTGACAGCAGAACAAAACCCACGATGAGTGGTATCCCCGTCAGCCCGATGCTCTGAAGTGAATTTGCACCTTTAATTGCAAAAACAATTCCGAGGTTGCTGTAATTGAAAAAGTAAACGAACTGTGCTGCAAAAAATACAAGGACAATATATCCTCCCATTGTGCTCATTGAAGTTCCTATATGTCTGGCCACATCTTTATCATTGCGGATAGTTCCCACCGTGATGCCATAGGCAAGTGCAGGGAAGAAGAACATCAGAAGGATACCGATGATAATGCCCCTGAAAAACGGGGAATGCAGAACCGACCCTGTTTCAGGATCACGGAAGAGGCCGTTTTCAGGAATAACGGTAATTGCCAGCAATGCCAGGGTTACAAGCAGTGCCAGTCCGGCATACCGCAACCCTTTTTTCTCAGCAGGGTCCAGCTGCTCAACAGGCATGCGTTCGGCTGTGCCCTTGTATGGCCCCAGCCGTGGCTCCACTATTTTTTCTGTAACCCAGGTGCCTGCAATCAGCACCACAAAGCTTGATGCTATCATGAAGTAATAGTTGACAGCCGGATTCACGACCATTTCAGGGACAATCATCTGGGCAGCCGACTCAGAAATGCCTGCCAGTATGGGGTCAATGGAGCCTATGAAGAAATTGGCCCCGAATCCCCCGCTTACTCCGGTAAATGCTGCCGCAAGCCCTGCCATCGGGTGTCGGCCCAATGCATGAAAAATCATGGCTCCCAAAGGTATCAGGATAACGTAGCCTGCTTCCACTGCCAGGCCCGATATGATTCCTGCCAGAACTATGGCTGCAGTAATCAGACGTTTTGGTGATCCCAGTACAAGCGCCCTTATCATGGCTGAAAACAGTCCTGAACCTTCTGCAGCGCCTATGCCTATCATCACAACCAACACATAACCCAGGGGTGGAAACCTTAAAAAGTTATGCAGGATATTCTCATACATCCACCTGATCCCTTCACCACTCAGCAGGCTCTTTGCATAAATGTCCTGTCCGTCGACAGGATGCTGAGCCGATGTGCCTGCCAGGTATGCTATCCACGAAATGATAACAACCAGAAGCGCCAGTCCGGCAAACAATGTGGCAGGGTGAGGAAGCTTATTGCCTATCACCTCCACATAATCAAGCATTTTAAGAAAGAACGGCCTTTTCTCTGGAGCACTGTTTTCAGGTATGTTATTCATTCCGGTATTACTGTTGTTGTATTTTTCGATTTATATCTCTGTTTACGCCAGGGGCATCACCTGACTGAACCTCGGTTACGGGCCTATGGGCTTTAATGCCTGATTCAATCCTTATTCTGATTTGGGGTAAAGCAGCCTGTCTTTTGTATCCTTCACCACATTTTCCTTCCATTTGCCATTATAGCCCGGAAAGGATGGCGGTTGCGGGTATCCCCATTCATTCCGGAGGAACCTGCCTTCTTTTTCCTTTTTTACGTTCCCGTCGAGGTACTTTACAAGCAGGAATTCATTCAGCTCTTTCCACCGTTTTACTGTATATTCTCCCATATTTGAAGAATAATCCGTAAGAAATTCACGTGCCAGGGCCTGATCTTCTTGCCATAATCTGAGTGCAGCCGCATCAATGGCAGGAGTATATGCTGCAAACTTTGATTCAAGCTCATCCTGTACTTTTCGTACATCAGGCATTACCCGGTTGTAAAACAGGTAGGCAAAGTGCGCCAGGCGGTTGAACACCCAGAAGGCTGCATCCTCCCTGTATTCAAGTATATCACCATAACCCTGTGACCATGACCCCGGGACACTGTTGATACCACAGTAGAATGGAACATAAACTGTGGTCCCGGCATCATCAACACCAAACCAGTTGATGCCGCCAATGGGGTCGGGGAGCCAGCTGCGCATCTGTGCTATAAATGAAAATCCGGTCTGCTGTGTTACTGTTACCCGCTCGTTGAAATACGACTGCCCTTCATGTTCCCAGGTAAGCCCCCGCCAGCGGTATGGCAGTCCAAATGGCCCTGCCCCGGCATCCTGCGACATGTCGAGCTCAGTTCCCTGCAGGTAATCGCGCTTAAATTCCATCAGGTCGCGCGGGGTAAGCTTTCTTACCGGCTTTACAAACAGGGGCATGCGGCCATCAGTTGTTTTGCCGGTGGCATAATCCCAGTATTTGTCCATGCCTTCTGTTACCCTGTTGAACATGCTCCATACCCTCAGTTCACAAAACCGGGCAGCATCAAAATCAAGTGGCGCATATACATCACTGAAGCTGAACCCTGCATCGTCCCCTGAATAATAACCCATTTCCCGGGCAAATGAAATGACATCTGCTGAATAGACAATTTCCACCCCGGTTTCAAAAATCTTGTCAAGCTGCCTGCTGCTGATGCTCCTTGTCCCGTCTTCCTGCGGAAAACCTGTGATGCGCGCATGGTTGGCATGAGCCGAAACATATCCATCGGGAATACGGATGGCAACCCATACTGCTCCTTTACGGGAATTGAATTGCTGCTTTGATTTCCGGTCTGTCTGAAGTTTTGTTCCCTTGCCAATCATTTCCATGATCCATACTTCGTGCGGGTCGCCAATTGAAAAAGATTCTCCCGAACTGGCATAGCCATATTCCTCTACAAGTTCTGCAATCACTTTAATGGCTTCGCGAGCAGTTTTTGCCCGCTGTGTTGCCAGAAACATCAGTGCTGCATAATCCATCAGCCCTGTGGTATCAACCAGTTCGCTCCGGCCGCCAAAGGTTGATTCACCAATGGCAAGCTGGTGCTCATTCATAAATCCCACTGTCTGGTAAGTGTAAGGTACCTGCGGAATCTGCCCTAACGGCCTGGCAGTACTCCGGTCGTATATGGTAACCATACTGCCCGCCGGCCAATGAGTGGCAGGACTGAAATATAACTCACCGTACCTGATATGTGAATCGGCTGCATAGGTAATCATTGTTGAACCATCGGCTGAGGCCCCTTTAGTAACAAGAAAATTTGTACATGCTGCCGACTGGTATACCACAATCATTATAATAATTACAGTGGCAAGGCTTAACCGGAAGAGTGGCTTCATAAAGTTGCTTTTAGTTTTTTTAATTAACCCTGACATGATGATTTGATGATTAAATCCTCCTGTTTCAATTACTGAAAGGGGTAAAAATAACCAAATTGCCATAAAAGGCAAATTCATGTCAGCTGCCCCTGCTGTTTTTTGCCTTTTGATCGGTTTGAAAATCAATTCATGGTGATGGAAGCTTTAATTAACCCGGTTGAAGAATCTGATAAAAAAATATCGGCCTGGGTATTTGATCTTCAAAATTCTTTATACCTTTGTTCGTAGTTTTACGAAATACGATATGATTACAGAAAAAGTTATTACTCCACAACAGGAAAGAGCTGCCCGCTATGCCAAGGCAATGGGGCATCCTGTGAGGCTGTACATTCTGCAGCTGCTGTCGAACCAAAGCTGCTGCTACAGCGGTGACTTAAGCGAAGAACTCCCCATCGCCAAATCAACCCTGTCACAGCACCTGAAAGAACTGAAATCAGCCGGCCTGATTCAGGGTGAAACTGAAGCACCTAAAATCAAATATTGCCTGAACAGGAAGAACTGGGAAGAAGCACGACAGCTTTATAAGGAAATCCTTCAGCTCTAAAAAATTTACATGTATTGTTCGCTGTTCTACGAAATACAAATTAATATATCAGATCAAAATGGAAATAAAAATTCTTGGCACCGGTTGCCCCAAATGCAAAACTCTTGAAAAGAATGCCCGTGAGGCTGTTTCTGAAATGGGGCTTGAGGCTAATGTTGTAAAAGAAGAAGACATTTACAAAATTATGGGTTATGGGGTTATGAGGACCCCGGGACTCGTAGTCAATGAAAAAGTCATTTCATCGGGCAAACTGTTGTCTGCAGGCGAAATAAAAAAACTATTAACCGATTTATAACCGACATCATGAAAACCTTAAAAATCTTTATACTATCAATGACTATCATCCTTGGGATGAATGGTGTGGCTATAGGCCAAAATTCAGCTGGCAGGAGCGGAAACAATGAAAAATCAAAAGTAAATGTATATTATTTTCATACAAACACCCGCTGTGTAACCTGCCGGACTGTTGAATCAGAAGCAAAAAAGGATGTGCAGGAGCTTTTCGGCGACAAGGTAGGTTTTCTTATATATAACCTCGATGATGCAGCAGGTAAAGCTAAAGCCAAAGAACTGGGGGTTAAATCCCAGATGCTCCTGATTGTTAAAGGAAAGGAGAAAATCAATATTACAAATGAGGGTTTTATGTATGCCCGCTCAAATCCTGCTAAGTTTCATCAGGTTATCGAAGAAAAAATTAAACCATTACTTTAGCAATGGAAGGATTATTTACCGGTTTGCTTGAAAACAGCACCTGGCCGTTATTCTCAGCACTTTTGCTGGGATTGATGACTGCTGTGAGTCCTTGTCCCCTGGCTACAAACATCACTGCCATCGGGTATATCGGGAAGGACATTGACAACCGCAACCGGGTATTTATCAGCGGGCTTATCTATACCCTGGGCCGTGCATTTTCTTATACATTGCTTGCAGTCATTATATTTCTTGGTGCTGATCTTTTTTCAGTATCAGGTATTTTCCAGCTATATGGCAAAAAGTTAATAGGGCCGGTACTTATTATCATCGGGGTACTGATGCTCGATATATTGAATATCAGGTTTCCTGGCTTAGGTAACCTTACAGGACGCTTTGAAAAAGCAGGGATTAAAAGCTACCGTGATGTATTTATTCTGGGGATTCTTTTTGCACTTGCATTCTGTCCGTACAGCGGGGTTATCTACTTCGGAATGCTGATGCCCATTACGGTTAGCAGCCCGTCGGGACTTTACCTGCCGGTAGTTTTTGCTGTTGCAACAGGGATTCCGGTTTTGATTTTTGCCTGGCTGATTGCATATGCCGTTTCCGGAGTAGGTAAGCTATACAACAGGATACAGACGTTCGAGAAGTGGTTCAGGCGTATAATCTCGGTGGTATTTATAGGTGTGGGCATATATTATATTATCAATGTATATTTTTGAAAACCAGTTGACATGACATTTGTTAAAGTCGGAACAGAAGGAAAGGTTGATTCAGCATTGCAGCGCAGGCGACTGGTGCTGGGAACTGCCATTGCTGTGGCATTGCCTGCCCTGTTCACACTGTACCATTATCTTCATCCGCTTGCCAGTTATCTGACACTTGATGTAGCGGGTATCACAGCGGGTACGCACCTGGCTGAAGCTGTAAGTTTCTTTATTTATGATACCCTGAAGATTCTCATCCTGCTGTTCCTTATCAGCTCGGTTATGGGATTGGTCAATGCCTATTTCCCCATTGAGCGTCTACGGAACTATCTGACCACCAGAAAGCTTTACGGGCTGCAGTATCTTTTTGCATCACTCTTTGGCAGCATCACTCCCTTTTGTTCGTGTTCATCTATCCCTCTGTTCATTGGTTTTGTAAATGGGGGCATACCTTTGGGTGTAACCCTTTCCTTCCTGATAACTTCACCACTTGTAAACCAGGTGGCTGTTGCCATGTTCCTGGGCGTATTCGGAGTAAAGGCAACACTCATTTATGTTGCAGGCGGTATTTTCCTTGGAACTGTCGGGGGATTTATCCTCGGAAGGTTTAACCTCGACAGGTACCTCAGTGCCTGGGTAAGGCAGATACAGGCCCAGTCCCAAAATTCATCCCAGCAGTGGGAAAAAGATAATACCCCCTTTATCGATCGCCTTCCCGGAATCATCAGTGAAGGGTGGGGCATCGTCCGGAAAGTTCTTGTGTATGTGCTTATCGGCATAGGTATTGGTGCATTGATTCACGGATATGTTCCTGAAAATTTCTTTACAGGTTATCTTTCAACCGGCAGCTGGTATTCAGTACCCCTGGCCGTGCTGCTGGCCGTACCCATTTATGCCAATGCTGCAGGTATTGTTCCGGTGATACAGGTATTTGTTGCCAAAGGTGTACCCCTGGGAACTGCCATTGCGTTTATGATGGCTGTAGTGGGTCTATCGATACCCGAGGCTACTTTGCTTAAAAAGGTAATGACATGGAAGCTTATTGGGATCTTCTTCGGAACAATTACCCTGTTTATCATTGTGCTGGGCTATTTGTTCAACATGATTCTTTGACACAAATTATTTTTAAAATCAATAAAAGCAGATAAAAATGAACCGACGTAAAGCATTGAAGATAGCAGCCGGTGTGATTGCAGGAAGCGGGTCAGGACTTTTTGCAGCATCCTATGCAACACGGCCCGGAGTTCCACCTGTGAAGGACCCACACATGATTGATTATACCCCTGCAGAGAGCAACTGGCACTTTGCTTCACTTGACCCTGAAGCTACTGCACAGCGTGCTTATGACTTTTACAGCGAAGGAAGCTGTATGTATGCCGTCATGAAAAGTGTCATCACCCAACTGGCTGAAAATATTGGCGAGCCTTATGTTTCGTTTCCAGTTCACATGTTTAAATACGGTCATGGGGGTATCGGGGGCTATGGCTCTGTCTGCGGTGCAATAAACGGGGCTGCAGCAGTAATCGGTTTACTTGTGCATGATAAGGGCATTCAGGACCTGATGATTAACGATATCTTCGGCTGGTATGAAAAGGAACCGTTTCCTGTCTTCAAACCCTTGAAGGCAAATTTTGATTATACGCCTGCTGCCACTGTTTCCAATTCTGTACTTTGTCATGCCTCAAATACGAACTGGTGCAATACAACAGGTTATAAGGTTTCCAGTAATGAAAGAAAAGAAAGGTGCCGCCGCCTTACAGCCGATGTGGCTCATAAGGTGGCCGACTGTCTGAATATGGTCAATGCCAATGTGTATATAAGTGGAATGCATACCGATAATTCCTCGGCAACCTGCATATCATGCCATGGCAACGAAGGGAAACTGAAAAATACAGCAGTCCAGATGAATTGCAAGTCATGCCATTCGGAATCACCTGCCCATAAAGCTTTTGCCAATATTCATTACAAGATGATGAAAGAATAGGAAGAAAAACTTCCGGTTTAAATAATATACAGACACAAATAAACACACTTATGATGAAAGTATTAATATTATGTACAGGCAATAGTTGTCGCAGCCAGATGGCACACGGTTTCCTGAAATCGTTCGATCAGCGGTTGACAGTTGAATCAGCCGGAACAGAAGCTTCAGGCAAGCTGAACCAGAAGGCAGTTGAAGTAATGAAGGAAATTGGTATTGACATCAGCCACCACACTTCCGATTCGGTTGATAAGTATATACATGACGAGTGGGATTATGTAATCACCGTCTGTGGTGGTGCCAATGAAAGTTGTCCTGCATTTCTGGGAAAGGTAAAAAAGCGGCTTCATATCGGGTTTGACGATCCCTCGCATGCTACCGGCACACCTGAGTTTATAAACAGCGAGTACTACCGGGTGCGTGATGAAATCAAAGTGGCATTTTACAAGCTTTATACCGGTGAAATTAAACCCCAGTTATCATGAAAGCAGAAGATATCAAAGGAATAGTAAAGGAGAAATACAGTGAGATAGCCCGACAATCGGCAGCTGCTGTCCGGCCGGGATGCTGTGGTCCGTCGGATTGTTGCGGGCAGCTGGAGTTTAGTATGATTGGAGATGAATATATCAGGGTGGAAGGATATAATCCCGATGCTGACCTGGGACTTGGTTGTGGCCTTCCTACCGAATATGCAGGAATAGAAATAGGCCATAGTGTGCTCGATTTGGGTTGTGGTGCAGGCAACGATTGTTTCATAGCCAGAAAACTTGTGGGGGATGCCGGTGAAGTGACCGGACTCGATTTTTCGGAAGAGATGCTTGCAAAGGCAGAGATCAATCTGCAGAAATCAGGGTATTCCAATATGAAGTTCGTTCAGGGTGACATCGAAAATATTCCCCTGCCCGATGCTGGTTTCGATGTGGTTATCAGCAACTGTGTGCTCAATCTTGTACCCGATAAACAGAAAGCTTTTGCTGAAATATTCAGGGTACTGAAAACAGGTGGTCATTTTTGTATTTCTGATGTGGTTATTATCGGGAATCTTCCTGCCGGCCTGAAAGAAGCAGCCGAAATGTATGCTGGCTGTGTCTCAGGTGCTGTCACAAAAGACGAATACCTTGGCATTATTGAAGACCGGGGATTTACAGGTATTGAAATAAAAAAAGAAAAAGTGATAAACATTCCAGATGCTGTTCTTCAGAATTATTTATCTGCAGGTGAAGCGGAAGCTTTCAGAAAATCAGGAACCGGGATTTACAGCATCACCGTAACAGCACAAAAATAAATTCATGGAGACTCAGAAAAGAAGAATTGGCTTTTTTGAAAAATACCTTACGATTTGGGTGGCTGTATGTATTGTGGCCGGTATAACATTCGGACACTTTGCCGGAGGTAATGTGGAGTTGCTAAGCAGAATGGAAATCTTCAAGGTAAATATTCCTGTGGCAATCCTTGTTTGGCTCATGATATACCCAATGATGCTCCAGGTCGATTTCTCAAGTATAAAAAATGTCGGGAAAAAGCCAAAGGGGTTAATTTTGACCCTTGTTGTAAACTGGCTGATCAAGCCCTTCACAATGGCATTTTTCGCCTGGATTTTCTTTTCCAGGATTTACTCAGCCTTCATCTCGCCCGAACAGGCAGGTGAATATATTGCAGGGGCCATCCTGCTTGGGGCAGCACCCTGTACTGCAATGGTATTTGTATGGAGTTATCTCACAAATGGCGACCCCAATTATACACTTGTGCAGGTTTCGGTCAACGATTTGATCATCCTGGTGGCTTTCGTGCCTATTGTCGGGTTTCTGTTGGGCATTACTAACGTCCAGGTTCCTTACGACACTCTTGTGGCCAGTGTGGTTGTATTTGTAGTGATACCTCTGGCTGCAGGATTTCTTACTCAAAAGAACCTGATAAAAACCAGGGGGAGACAATGGTTTAAGGAAGTTTTCCTGCCAAAATTCAAGCCTGTCTCGATCATTGCCCTGCTTGCAACACTTGTATTGTTGTTTGCTTTCCAGGGAGGGACAATTACCGGCAACCCGCTTATCATCCTGCTTATCTCTGTTCCGCTAGTGATTCAGACTTACTTCATATTTTTTATTACATGGTTTGGGGGACGCTTGTTTAAACTTCCGCATGCCATCTGTTCCCCGGCAGCAATGATTGGCGCAAGTAATTTCTTCGAACTTGCCGTGGCAGTTGCCATTGCACTGTTCGGGCTGCAGTCGCCGGCAGCCCTTGTTACCGTTGTGGGAGTGCTTGTTGAAGTGCCTGTGATGCTGTCGCTGGTGGCACTGGCCAACAGGTGGAAGTATTAATCAATAATGTATAGATATCTGGCAGGCTGATCTCAGGACCTTCCTGTTTCACTTTCATTCATCTTGTTTCCGGGGATGATCTCTGTGCCATCGGCATACCTGGCAAACCTTCCGTCTTCAGGTGAGTGGACATTGTCGTCCCTGTTCCAGGGCCAGCCTCCAAAGGCTGTTGCCCTGTAATCGGCGAATGCACTGTATATCTCTTCGGGAGTATTCATCACAAACGGGCCATGCTGTACCACTGGCTCATTGATGGGTTTGCCCTGCAAAAGCAGCATGTATGCAGGCTGGCTGCTGTTTTCAATGATAACGGGCTCTTCTGCCAGCAGGTCGAGTGAGTGGTACTGCTTTACTTTCATGCCGGCTGCCAGTATTTCATTGCCCTTGTAAAAGTATAAGGTGCGGTTTACTTCAAGTGATGCCGCCGGTATTACCCATTGTGCCCCCGGTTCCATGCTGATTAACCAGATGCCCAGTTCGTTTTCCGGATCTGCGGCCCATGAATCAGGGGCAGGTGCCGGGGCTTTGTGACCGTTTAGCTGGCCTGCAATGATTGTTATTGTTGTCTTTTTCCCATTTTCATCATGTAAAGTAACTACCGGTATATTTTCATGCCAGAGCATGACATAATAAGGCTCCGCAAACTTTCTTTCTGCAGGAAGGTTTAACCAGATCTGAAACAATTCAAGCGGGTTATCCTTGTCCCGGTTCAGCAGGGGGAACATCTCCGAATGTTGCAAACCGGCACCGGCAGTCATCCACTGAACATCGCCGTTGCCATACCTGCCTGCCGAACCATGTGAATCGGAATGGTCAACAAACCCTTTCAATACAACAGTCACTGTTTCGAACCCCCGGTGAGGATGTGCCGGAAACCCCGGAATCTTTTTCCCGTGATACATTCTCCATCCGTCTTTCGTTGTGAAGTCCTGGCCAAGCCTTCTTCCTTCAAGTGATGCTGCCGGACCCAGCTGTTCATTGCCGGGAGGGTAATTGTCGAGGTGGTGTACACAAAACAGGAAAGGATCGCTCGTTTCCCACGTGAAACCCAATGGCCTGATGTTGCTTATCAATTTGTTATACATGGAAAGGTTCTTTAAAGGTGCTGATTTTGGCACAGAATTTACAATTTTTCTTTCAATGCCTGTCCTGTATACGATTCTTTTTTTTGCACAAGGTCCTCGGGGGGCCCTTCAAAAATAATCTCACCGCCCCTGTCGCCTCCCTCGGGCCCCAGATCGATAATCCAGTCGGCCGATTTAATGACTTCCATGTTGTGCTCGATGATTATCACTGTGTGGCCCCTTGAAATCAAAGCATTAAATGAATCCAGCAACTTTCTGATGTCATGAAAATGAAGGCCTGTTGTGGGCTCATCGAAAATGAACAGGGTAGGCGAGTCTTTCTCCTGGGCAAGGAAGGACGCCAGTTTCACCCGCTGGCTCTCACCACCCGAAAGTGTACTCGATGACTGCCCCAGCTTTATATAGCCCAATCCTACATCCTGCAGGGGCTGCAATCGTCTGACTATCTTCTTTTCTGTCGATGTTTTGCCTTTGCTGAACAGTTCAAGCGCCTGGTTAACTGTCATGTTGAGGATGTCATCGATATTCAGTTCCTTGTAGTGAACCTCAAGGATATCTTCCTTGAACCGTTTTCCCCCGCAGCTTTCGCAAACAAGGTATACATCGGCAAGAAACTGCATTTCAACCTTGATTGTTCCTTCGCCCTGGCATTCATCACAGCGTCCTCCGTCAACATTAAATGAAAAATGCGACGGCTTCAGCCCAAGGATTTTGGCCGCCTGCTGCTCTGAATAAAGTTTCCTGATTTCGTCATAGGCTTTAAGATAGGTAACCGGGTTCGACCGTGACGACTTGCCTATTGGATTCTGATCAATGAACTCAATGGAAGTTAGCAGCCTGTAGTCGCCTGTAATTGTATCGTGCTGGCCTGTGCGGTCACCATATCCACCCATCAGTTTTATGAGCGCCGGAAACAGAATCTTCGATACAAGCGATGATTTGCCCGAGCCGCTCACGCCCGTCACAACCGTCATTACATTGAGCGGGAACCTGACATGAAGGTTTTTCAGGTTGTTCTCACGGGCACCTGTAATCTCAATAAAATTGCTCCACTTGCGGCGCTGGAGGGGAACTTCTATTTTTTCAGCTCCTGTAAGATACCGGGCGGTCAGGCTTTCGGGATGATGCTGAAGTTCAGCATGGGTTCCCTGGAAAACTACTTCACCGCCATGCCTGCCTGCCAGCGGACCTATATCGATGAGCTGGTCGGCAGCCTTCATGATTTCTTCATCGTGTTCAACAACAAAAACAGTGTTGCCAAGCTTCTGCAGCTTTCTCAAAACATTTATCAGCCTGCCGGTATCGCGCGGGTGAAGGCCGATACTTGGTTCATCAAGAATGTAAAGTGAACCTACCAGGCTGCTGCCAAGCGAAGTTGCCAGGTTGATACGTTGTGATTCACCACCCGACAAGGTCGATGAAAGCCTGTTGAGTGTCAGGTATCCCAGCCCTACGTCACAAAGGAAATTCAGGCGGTTGACAATCTCAATCAGGATACGTTTTGCCACATCCCGTTCAAAGTCGGTTAGCCTTACCGATTCAAAGAACTTTTTCAATTCTGCAACAGGCATCAGTACAAGATCCTGTATTGAAGTGCCCGCCACTTTTACATATGCCGCTTCCTTTTTAAGCCTGGTGCCCCTGCACTCGCGGCAGGTTGTCTTTCCCCTGTAGCGTGAAAGCATTACCCTGTACTGGATTTTATAGCTCTTTTCCTCAAGGTATTTAAAGAAACGGTTTAACCCGCTGAAATGCCGGTTGCCTGTCCATACAAGTGACTTCTGTTCTTCTGTCAGTTCATACCATGGCTTGTGAATGGGAAACCCGAATTTGGCGGCAGCATAAACAAGTTCATCCTTCCATTCGCTCATTTTTTCTCCCTTCCAGCAGGCAATGGCATCCTGGTAAACCGACAGGGATTTATTGGGGATAACAAGATCCTCGTCAATCCCGATTACTTTTCCGTAACCTTCACAGGTGGGGCATGCGCCTACAGGATTGTTAAAACTGAAAGTATGCACAGTAGGTTCTTCAAATTCTATCCCGTCGGCTTCAAAACGGTTTGAAAATGTGCGGCTGACATTTCCGCCTTCCACTATAACCCTGACAATACATTCACCCTGTCCTTCAAAAAAAGCTGTCTGCACCGAATCGGCTACCCTGCTCCGGGAATCTTCATCGGGCTGCACACTTATACGGTCGATGACAACACTGCAGTTACCGTTGCAGAAATCTTCTGCTGCGGCTGTAAGCAGCTCGTCGATCCGCATGATTTCACCATCTTTTTCAATCCTCGAAAATCCCTGCTGCATCAGTAATTCAGCCTCCTGCATGAGTGAACGGCCATTTTTTGCCCTCAGTGGCGAAACAATCATTGCACGGGTACCACCCGGAAATGAAAATATATAATCAACCACATCGGTTACCGAATGGCGTGTAACCTCTGCCCCTGAAACCGGGGAATAGGTTTTCCCGATACGTGCAAACAGCAACTTCAGGTAATCGTAAATCTCGGTTGAAGTCCCCACAGTTGAACGGGGATTGCGTGTATTGACTTTCTGTTCGATCGCAATTGCAGGTGGTATACCCCTGATGTAATCTACCTCAGGTTTATTGATGCGCCCCAGGAACTGCCGGGCATAGGAGGAGAGACTTTCAACATAGCGCCGCTGGCCTTCGGCAAAAAGGGTGTCGAATGCGAGTGACGATTTGCCTGAACCTGAAACGCCTGTCACAACTACAAACTGGTTCAGAGGGATGCTTAAGCTGATGTTTTTCAGGTTGTGTACCCTTGCGTGGTGTATTTCTATTGTCCTATCTGCTTGTTTTTCCGGCATATCAGATGAAGATCCTTATAATTTTTATTAAATCCTTGTATATCTCAGTAAAATGTCTCATTTTTACCGCGACAAAAGTAGTTAATTAGTTTACTTCATTAAAACAGTCGCCTATCGGAAAAATTTACTTTTTGTTTACAATTAAATAGAAGGTAATGTTCAGGACAAATGTATTGAACGATAATGAACTCGTTCAACGTTTTATTGAGGGCGATCCGAAATCTCTGGAAATTTTAATTCATCGTCACAAGAGCAGGGTGTACTCTTATATTTTGCTTATTGTGAAAAACCAGGAACTGGCCGAGGATATTTTCCAGGAAACCTTTATCAAGGTAATCCGCTCACTCAAGAGAGGTAAATACGTGGAAAACGGTAAATTCATTTCATGGGTTCTCCGGATTTCGCATAACCTCATCATTGATCATTTTCGCAAGGAAAAACTACAGGGCACCGTATCAAACGACAGCCTTGAAGTAGATGTGTTCAACTCCCGGAAATTCTCGGAGGATACTATAGAAGATCAGATGGTGAAAACACAAATCCTCAGCGAAGTAAAGTATCTTGTAAAAGAGCTTCCCGAAGACCAGCAACAGGTTATCTACATGAGGCACTATATGGGGCTGAGTTTCAAGGAAATTGCCGATCAGACAGGTGTGAGCATCAATACCGCGCTCGGCAGAATGCGTTATGCACTTATTAACCTGAGAAAACTTATGCGTGAAAAAAACCTAAATCTCACGAGTTTTTAACCTTCATTAACACAATATCCGGTTCAATGTAAGCGTTCTTTATTTAGAATTTTTAAAAACAAGAGCGCCTATGAAAAAATGGTCTACATTGATATTTATTGTTAAAAAAATCGCCGGGAACTCTCCTGATTTTTATGAGGATGATACCGCAAACTTTTTAACAGAAACGGATGAAACGATTTTCTCTCCATCTGCCGGTTCTATCCGCAGGATTATGGATTTTGCCAGTTCATACGAGGTATTGGACAGCAAATCGACCGGCGATATTGAGATGATTATTAATTAATGTTTGATTCTTAATTTAGTTAAAGAGGCTGTCCTTTCAGGGTAGCCTTTTTTTCTTGCTGCCCCGCACCCACAAATCTTTTTCACCTCCCGATTCTCCTTCTTCCCACCCCCTGTAAATCACATCACTGCAGGGCCATCCTGTCTTTGATCTCCTCCTTGTTGTACCTTTTCAAAACCATGAACATTTAAATCTGTGGCAGCATGAGCCGACCTCCAGGAAGGGATGGATATACTATGGGCATATTAAATTCAATATAAACTCAATGTAAATTCAATTCAAATTCAATTTAAAGTCTATTTTAACTGAGTTTACATTGAGTTAAAGTTGAGTTTGTATTGAGTTTAATCCTGTCATGCTATATGGAAAGGTACCCGCTCAAAATCTCCTTGATCATCATGATGAATTTTTTACTGCTGAATGCTTGCGGATGAAATATATAAGGTTATATTTGTAATATCATTTTAATATCAAACTGATTTAATTTTGAAAGCCATGGAAAAAGAGTACAAAGGTTTGTCGGGTTACCTGTTCGCAGTTATCGAACTGGTTTTTCTTGTCATGATCATCATCGGATTTGTTAATGGGTTGGTTATTCCCGCGGTGGTCATGCTGTTTTTCTTTATACTGATCGCTCCCGGTTTTACTGTAGTCGATCCGAATCAAAGCTGTGTGATGGTGTTGTTTGGAGCTTATAAGGGAACTATTAAGGTGAATGGTTTTTACTGGGTCAATCCTTTTTATGTGCGGAAAAAGATTTCATTAAGGGCCAGAAATTTCGACAGTGAGCCCATCAAGGTGAACGACAAGCTGGGAAATCCCATCATGATTGGCCTGGTGCTTGTATGGAAAGTGCAGGAAACATACAGGGCTGCATTTGGTGTCGATGAGTTTGAGCATTTTGTTGAGGTTCAGAGTGAAGCTGCCCTGCGTAAGCTTGCAGGTATGTACCCATATGACAATATTGAAGATGAAACGGCACAGGTTACCCTGCGTGAGAGCACCGAAGAGGTGAATGAGGAACTTGAAAAAGAAATCAGGGAGCGGCTCGACATTGCAGGTATATTTGTAATAGAAGCCCGCATCAATTACATTGCCTATGCACAGGAAATCGCACAGGCTATGCTCAAGCGCCAGCAGGCTACCGCCATTGTTGCCGCACGGTTCAAAATTGTGGAGGGGGCTGTTTCAATGGTTGAAATGGCGCTCGATGAACTGAACAAGAAAGAAATCATTGATTTTGATGAAGAGAAGAAGGCAACAATGATAAGCAACCTGATGGTAGTGCTTTGCAGTGATAAGGATGCCACCCCTGTTGTCAATACCGGAACACTTTATCAATAGGTACCGGTAAGTAAATTGTGACCTGAAACACGAAAAAATTGGAAATGAGTAAGAAGAAAACTTTTGTGCTGCGCATTGACCCTGAAATCATGAAGGAGCTTGAAAAATGGGCTGCCGATGAATTCAGAAGCATCAATGGCCAGCTCGAATGGATTATTCATAATGCGTTGAAAGATGCCAAACGGATTAAATGAGTGATGTATTTAACTTATTGAAGAAATTACCCATTAAAGGGAATTTCATGAAATATAATTATGGGCCATGCTGATGAATTTTCTTCCCCCGCCGGGGTAGATGAAAATCAGCGTGATCTGTTAAAACAGAAAATTTAAAAACTACAAAATGAAAAAGACTTTTACCTGTGAAAAATGTGGTGGCAAAAAAGCTGATGTAGATAAAATACGTACAACAGGGGCAGGATTTACCCGGTTCTTTAACATCCAGAACAGGCTGTTCGTTGCCGTTTCCTGTGCCCGTTGTGGCTTTACGGAGCTTTACCGTGAAGGCAAATCAGGGACCGGGAGTAATATTCTTGATTTTCTGACAAATTAAATAATGTGACGGAGATCAAATGTTGAAGGCCGCTTTATAGCGGCCTTCATTTAACAAGGTAAGGTTTGATCGGTAAATTTCCGATGTGAATTTACAAAAAATCCATTACTATTTTACTTTTTTGGACAAAATTTAAAGGAGCTGAAAAATTAATTATACCAATTCTAAATAAATGATTTGTACCGATTTTTTTTGAAAATTTTCAAATCATCGGGTTGATTGTTTTAAACCTAATGTTTAGAGTAGGTTCAAGACATTCTGCTGAAAATCCCTGCTGAGTTATGTAAGGTTTTGATGTACTTCCGGCTCATGTTCCTGAGCACTTTTTATTGCCGTAGATTTTGATTTCTTTCGGTTCAATATCTATATTTGGTGCCTTTCTTTAAAGGAGGGAGGCAGTTTTTGCTTATGTGGGGTGTGGTATGAGAAAAAGTAGAACATAAATATATCAATCTGAAATAAATGAAAGCTTACAAAATTATTGTTTTAGCCAAGCAGGTCCCCGATACCAGGAATGTAGGCAAGGATGCAATGAAAGCCGACGGTACGGTAAACAGGTCGGTACTGCCAGCCATTTTTAATCCCGAGGATTTAAATGCACTTGAGCAGGCTTTGCGTATCAAGGATCAGTACCCTGGAACAACCGTGAAAATCCTGACAATGGGACCCGGACGTGCTGCCGATATCATCCGCGAAGGTCTATTCAGGGGCAGCGATGGCGGAATTCTGTTAACCGACAGGGCATTTGCAGGATCGGATACACTTGCCACATCATACACTATCGGACAGGCACTGAAGAAAATGGGTGACATCGATTTGATTATTGCCGGCCGTCAGGCCATTGATGGCGATACTGCCCAGGTCGGGCCCCAGGTTGCTGAAAAACTGGGCATGCTGCAGGTAACTTATGTGGAGGATGTGAAGGAACTGAATGGTGATACAATCGTTTTAAAGCGCAGGCTCGACCGTGGTGTGGAAACGGTAAGGTGCAGCCTCCCGCTGGTTATCACTGTCAATGGTACTGCACCCGACTGCAGGGTACGCAATGCCAAACTGCTTATGAAGTACAAGCGGGCAAAAACCGTAACTGAGCTTCAGAAAGAAAATGAAGACTATACCCAGATGTACAATAACAGGCCCGATTTAAATATTCCGGAGTGGACAGTCAATGACATTGACACTGATGCTTCGCAGCTCGGACTGACAGGCTCACCCACTAAGGTGAAGTCGATTGAAAATGTCGTGCTCCAGGCGAAGGATTCAAAAGTCATTTCCGATTCCGATGCTGAAATCGAGCAAATGATGATTGAGCTTATTAAAAGTCACACCATCGGTTAATATTACCTAGAAACTGAAAGAACATGAATAACGTATTTGTTTATTGCGAAATAGAAGACGGACAGGTGGCCGAAGTCAGCCTTGAACTGCTCACAAAGGGACGGTCACTTGCTAATGAACTCGGATGCAGCCTGGAAGCCATTGCAATTGGTCATCAGCTTGATGGTGTTCCGGCACAGGTTATCCCTTATGGCGTTGATAAAGTATATCTTGCCGATGATAAAAGGCTTTATCCCTACCAGACCCTTCCCCACACCTCAGTAGTTGTTAAGCTTTTTAAGGAGTTACAGCCTCAGATTGCCCTGATGGGGGCAACTTCAATCGGCCGAGACCTTGGCCCACGTGTTTCATCGGCATTGCACAGCGGACTGACAGCCGACTGTACTAGTCTTGAAATCGGAAGCCATACCGATAAAAAGGCAGGGAAAGATTATGAAAACCTGCTTTACCAGATTCGCCCGGCTTTCGGGGGCAATATCATTGCCACAATCATCAATCCTGACCACCGCCCGCAGATGGCAACCGTACGTGAAGGAGTAATGAAAAGAAGCATTCTTGATGCGGAGTACAAAGGTGAAGTGGTGAACCTGGATGTGGCAGATTATGTAAGTGACAGTGATTTTGTTGTTGAAATCATTGAGCGTCATGTTGAGAAAAGCAAACTGAATATAAAAGGGGCACCCATAATTGTAGCCGGCGGATACGGAGTAGGCTCAAAGGAAAACTTCAGGTTACTTTATGAGCTTGCCGAGGTTCTGGGTGGTGAGGTAGGGGCTTCACGTGCAGCTGTTGATGCCGGATATGCCGAACATGAAAGGCAGATCGGGCAGACAGGGCTTACAGTCAGGCCTAAACTCTATATTGCCTGCGGTATCTCGGGCCAGATACAGCACCGTGCAGGCATGGAACAATCGGCACAGATTATTGCAATCAATACCGATCCGGAAGCACCTATTAATGCGATAGCCGACTATGTCATCACTGGTGATATAGCTGAAATCATTCCCAGGATGATTAAGTATTATAAGTTGAACACGAAATAATCAAGAAAAACTAAGGAAGATGGCAAACTATTATAGCGATAACCTCGAATTGAAGTTTCATTTGAACCATCCGCTGATGGAAAAGATAGTCAGGCTGAAAGAGCGTGATTTTACCTTTAAGGATGAATTTCAGTTTGCTCCCCATGATCATGAAGATGCGATGGATAATTTCGAGCGCGTGCTGGAGATTGTGGGTGAAGTTTGTGGTGATATCATTGCACCCAATGCCGCTGGCATCGATGCTGAAGGACCCCAGGTTGTTGATGGCCGTGTGGTATATGCTGCCGGCACAAGTGTAAACCTTAAGGCACTGAACCAGGCCGGCCTGATGGGCATGTCGCTGCCGTATAAATATGATGGGCTGAACTTTCCGATAGTTCCCTATATAATGGCTGCTGATATTGTTTCACGTGCCGATGCTGGTTTTGTAAACATTTGGGGGCTGCAGGACTGTGCCGAAACCATTAATGAATTTGCTTCGGAAGAACAGAAAGCCAAATATCTGCCCAGGGTGTGCAAAGGTGAAACCATGGCAATGGATTTGACTGAGCCTGATGCCGGTTCCGATTTGCAGGCCGTGCAGCTGAAGGCTACATGGGATGAAAAAAGAAATGTATGGCTGCTCAATGGCGTAAAAAGGTTCATTACAAACGGCGATGGTGATATTTCACTTGTGCTTGCCCGTTCGGAACCCGGAACCAAAGATGGCCGCGGACTTTCGATGTTCATTTACGATAAGCAGCATGGTGGGGTCACTGTAAGACGCATAGAGCATAAGATGGGTATCATCGGTTCACCAACCTGCGAGCTGGTGTTCAAGGATGCACCCGCCGAACTGGTAGGCTCACGCAAGCTTGGCCTTATAAAATATGTGATGGCACTCATGAATGGTGCGCGCCTTGGTATTGCTGCACAGTCGGTAGGGCTATGTGAGGCTGCTTACCGCGAGGCACTGATCTATGCAAAGGAAAGGATGCAGTTTGGAAAAGCGATTATCAGGTTCCCTGCTGTTTTTGAAATGTTGTCGCTGATGAAGGCAAAACTCGATGCTTCAAGAACACTTCTTTATGAAACTGCCCGCTTTGTTGATATGTATAAAACCTATCAGCACATCTCGGAAGAAAGGCAGCTTACAAAGGAAGAAAGGGAGGAGATGAAGTATTACCAGAAGCTGGCTGACATATTTACTCCGCTGGCGAAAGGGATGTCGAGCGAGTACAGCAATCAGCTTGCATACGATGCCGTGCAGATTCACGGTGGTTCAGGCTTTATGAAAGATTACCCGGTGGAACGGATTTACCGCGATGCACGTATCACCTCCATTTATGAAGGTACAACGCAGTTGCAGGTGGTGGCTGCCATCAGGGGAATCACTACAGGAGCTTTCCTTGCCCGCATCAGGGAATATGAAGCTGAGCGCGTATCACCACAGCTGGAGTATCTGAAAAGGTCGCTCATTATTTTGACCGATGAATTTGAACAGGCTGTGAAGAAGGTTACTTCAGCAAACGACAATGAATATATTGATTTTCATGCACGCCGCCTGGTTGAAATGGCAGGTCATATCATCATGAGCTATTTGCTGCTTCTCGACAGCAACCGCGATGAGTTGTTCCTGAGGTCTGCAAAAACATATATCACCTTTGCCAAGGCACAGGTGAAGGCGAATGCTGAATACATCAGGGCATCGGAACTGAATGATATCGGTATTTACAAATATGAATTATAATCTTTCTGCGAATTGCTGAAAATGGCCATTCCGGTTTTCTGACCGGAGTGGCTTTTTTGTTTTTCATGCGGTGAGCCTTATGAATATGTTGCCATCCTTATCATTAAGCATCTGCAGTGACAGAAATGAATTTACTTTCAGGATTAGAGGGATTAAACTTCTTCATGTGCAGTTACCTGTTCAGCGGGTCTGGCACGAGAATTCCTCAGTCAGTATCATAAGGTTTCAGGTAGCAGAAAAAGGTGGTACCCTTGTTTGGCTGGCTCAGTACCTTGACGGATCCCCCGTTTTTCTCAATGATATTTTTGATGATGTACAGGCCAATGCCATTGCCTTCTGCTTTCTGTGTAAAACGGCGGAAAGGCTTAAACAGGTTATCACCCGCCTTTGCAAGGTTGATACCTATCCCGTTATCGGAAACCGCAAGGCACACATACCCGTCATTCTTTTTAGCGGATACATGGACGAATGGATTTTGTGCATTTGCTGAATATTTCAGGGCATTTGATAACAGGTTCCTGATGATGCTTGTCAGGTGCATCTTTGCAAAGTAGATTTCAGGAATTTCATTAAAATCAACAGTGACAGTTCCGGGATAATTGTTTATCTGTTCACCGAGTTCCTCCCTGACATCATTCCATACATCCATGAATGCCAGCTTCTGAACAAGCTCTTCCTCCTTTGTCTGTATGGAAACAGCTTCCAGGAGTCCATCTACGGTACGCTGCAGTCGTTTGGTTATGGGCAGCATCATGTTGAACAAAGCCTGCTTGCTTTCCATGTCGTTCCTTGATGCCATAATCTCATTGATCTGGATCAGGTTGGCAATTGGTGACCGGAGATCATGTGCGGCAATATGCACGAAATCCTCAAGCAAATCGTTCATTTTCGTGAGGTTTGTATTCTGTTCCTCCAACTGGTGGCTGGTTTTTATCCGGTCGGTCACATCAAGATGGATACCTGCCCATGATGTTATTTCACCCTTGTGATTCCTGATGGGTCTTGCCCTTGCCAGAACATACCTGATGTCACCGTTTTTACTTTTAATCTGGTGCTCGTGCTCATAAGGTTCGCCTGTTTTAACACAGTGCATCCACAGGTCCATTACCTCATTTGACTGCTCAATAATCAAATGCTCGTGCCATCCGTTTTCCTTCAGTTCTTCGAATGTCTTTCCCACAAGGTTGCAGAATGATTCACTCAGATAGGTTACCTTTCCTGAGGCATCGGTAGCCCATACCCCATAATCAACTGCTTCGCCCATTGCCCGGTACCTTTGTTCCGATTCTTCCAGCAATTCCTTTTCACTGGCAAGTTGTTCAATCAGTCTTTCCCTTTCAGTTTCAGCATTTTTCCTGTCGGTAATGTCGCGTGCAACAACCACTGAGCCTGTGATGTTGCCCATTGCGTCCATAATGGGGGCAAAACTATAGCTCCCCACCCAGGTTTCATTAGTATCTTTCCTTTTTAATGTATATTCAGTTTTTGACACACGTTCACCTTTCAGGGCCCGGGGAACTGGCAGTTGCTCTTTTGATGCCTGAGTGCCATCGGGAAGAAAAATCTCGAAATAGCTAAAGTACTGCTGGATTTCCGTTGTTTTTACCTGGCTCCGTGTGGTTCTGTAAAAACTGTAAAAGGCATCATTGCATTCGATCAGGTTGCCGTTTTTGTCGGAAATGTATACAGCATCAGTCATGCTGGCAAGTGCTGTAGTTATAATAGAACGGCTCCTGAGCAGTTCTTCCTGGGCCTTTTTGCGCTCGGTAATATCGATGCCTATACCAATCTGCCTGCCATCATTCAAAACGACATTGGCCCATAGCGTATTTTTAACAGAGCCATCTTTGCATACCATTTTCAAATCACTGAATCCTGGCTGAGGTGACTGCATTAAACCTGTAACTTCTTCCCTGTACTGAGGATCGGGATAAGCCAGTTCCATAATATTTACACGGGATGTATCTTCCGGGGTCCAGCCTGTAACCCGTTCAAATTCCCTGTTGAGCAGAATACTGTTTGTCAGGGGATCGTAAATTGAAATCATGGCAGGAACACTGTCAAAGATGATTTGCAGAAGTTCGTGTTCCTTGGTGCGTTCATCTTCCAGATGCTTCCTTTCCGTTATATCCTGCATAATTGTCAGGATTGTATCACCAATGCTGGTCTTCAGGATGTTGGCTGAATAAAGGAGATGTAGAATTTCTCCCGAACTGTTTCTGATCCTTACCTCAAGGTTTTTGACACTTCCTTTGGCTTTCAGGATTTCAACCATTTTCTCGCGATCACCTGCCGAAACATAATAATCGAGATCAAGGGTGCTTTTCCCCTTGATATCTTCTTCAGAAAATCCGGTGAGGATATGGAATGTATTATTTGCCTCAAGAATTTTTCCGGTTTCAAGTTCAGTAATCAGGATGGCATTTGGATTTGAGTCAAAAGCGATTTCAAACTTTTCTTCACTTTTGCGCAATGCTTCCTCGGCCAGTTTTTTTTCTGTAATGTCATGGATGATTGAGTATAACAGCGGGCGGTTGTTGAAGGTGAAAGAAGATGAATAAACCTCAACCTGCCTGATTTCACCTGTGGCAAGTTTATGTGGGAATTCGAAATAGTTTCTTTCATCCCTGAGGGCTTTCATCCATTCATCCCTCACCTGTGTGGGATCGAGCATGTTGATGTCCTGTATCCTGAGGCCCTGGAGTTCTTCCCTTGAGTACTTATAGAATTTAACAGCTGCGCGGTTCGCATCGATGATCGACCCGCTGGAAGGATCAATAAGAAGCATCACTGCCTGATGGGATTCAAACATTGCCTGAAAAAAGTTATCATTCACAGCAGATTCCTGACTGTGATGCACCTGGTTATCCTGATTTCTTCCTCCTGTGTGTCCCCCTACCGCTGGTTCCTTCATATTAGCCTTTTAGATAAAGACAGGTGCTAAAAATATAAAAAAAAACGAAATATGAAATGTTGCTTAACATTTTCATCCGTCAACCCTGGATGTTCCGTTTCCTGCAAGGGCTTTACAGGGTATTGAATATTCTGCTGATTTTCATGGCGGTTGTTGAATATTAACTTTTATGTTATAAACCTGATATTTGATGAAGTAACAGCATCCCGGGGATAATAACTTTTTTACCTTTGCACGCCATTTGAAAATCTTCCCTGTTGTGAATGAAAAACGCAGGGGAATGCAAAGGAAAGCAATTAATTAAGAAGACAATGACAGAAATCAGAAACATAGCTATTATTGCCCACGTTGACCATGGAAAAACAACGCTTGTCGACAGAATGCTTCACCAGGTAAAGCTTTTCAGGGAGAACCAGGTGATGGGGGATTTGATTCTTGACAGCAACGAACTGGAAAGGGAGCGGGGTATTACCATTCTTTCAAAGAATGTCTCCATCAGGTATAAGGACACTAAAATCAACATCATTGATACGCCCGGTCACTCCGACTTTGGCGGGGAAGTGGAGCGTGTTCTGAATATGGCCGATGGTGTGCTGCTGATAGTCGATGCCTTTGAAGGCCCGATGCCCCAGACCCGTTTCGTTTTGCAGAAGGCAATAGAGCTGGGACTTAAGCCAATTGTTGTTGTGAACAAGGTTGACAAACCCAACTGTACACCCGACATTGCACATGAGAAAGTATTTGACTTAATGTTCAGCCTTGATGCCACAGAAGAACAGCTTGATTTCCCTACAGTTTACGGTTCTGCAAAAGCCGGCTGGATGGGCCCCGACTGGAAGGAAGAAACCACCGATATTACCTACCTGCTTGATGTCATCCTTGAGCATATACCTGCGGCAGTTCATCGTGAAGGTTCACTGCAGATGCGCATTACCTCGCTGGATTATTCTTCATATACCGGCCGTATTGCTGTGGGAAAGGTTACAAGAGGCCAGCTGATCCCGGGTACTCCAGTTTCACTTGTTAAAAGAGATGGTTCCATTGTGAAATCGGTAGCCAAGGAAGTTTATCTGTTTGAAGGCCTGGGCAAGGAAAAAACAAAAGAAACGATACCTTCAGGGGAGATTTGTGCAGTACTTGGCCTTGAAGGCTTTGATATTGGAGATACCATTGCTGACGCTCTTGAACCCGACGGACTGGAGCCGATTAAGGTGGATGAACCTACAATGAGCATGTTGTTTGTTTCAAATAACTCACCATTTTTTGGAAAAGACGGTAAGTTTGTCACCTCACGTCAGTTGCGCGACAGGCTCTACAAGGAAATAGAGAAAAATCTTGCATTGCGTGTAGAAGATACGTCCTCGGCCGATTCATTCATGGTGTTTGGTCGTGGAATCCTACATCTTTCAATTCTGGTTGAGACAATGCGCCGTGAAGGCTATGAAATGCAGCTTGGTCAGCCCAAAGTGATCATAAGGGAAGTTGATGGGGTTAAAAATGAACCCATAGAGTTTCTTACTGTCCAGGTACCTGAAGTATTTTCAGGAAAAGTAATTGAACTTGTGACAATGCGCAAGGGGGAGATCCTGAATATTGAAGTGAAAGGTGAACGTTCACATCTGGAGTTTACAATCCCTGCACGTGGTATTATCGGTTTAAGGAACCAGATGCTGACAGCAACTGAGGGTGAAGCCATCATGGCCCACCGCTTTAAGGGATTTGAGCCATGGAAAGGCAACCTGGGGGTTCACCGGAATGGTGCGCTGATTTCACTTGAAACAGGTACGGCAATTGCCTATTCAATTGATAAAATGCAGGACAGGGGCCGCTTCTTTGTGGATCCGGGAGAAGATGTATATGCCGGACAGGTGGTCGGTGAGAATACAAGGCAAGATGATCTGACAATTAACATTACCCGTACAAAGAAACTTACAAACATGCGTGCTTCGGGATCAGATGAAAAAACAAGCATTGCACCTGCCATTAAATTTTCGCTCGAAGAAGCCATGGAATACATCCGGAATGATGAATACCTGGAGGTAACACCAAAAAATATGCGGATCAGGAAGATTTATCTTGATGAAAATGACCGGAAAAGAATGGCAAAGGTTATCACTGAATAGTAGTTGCTGACCAGATATAATGTTATTGTGTTGTCATATGTTAATGATCTCACAATAAATTGTAAATATCTCTTACTATTTAGACAAGAGATAAATTAAGGCCTCTGATTGTGTATATCACTCAGAGGTTTTATTTTTAGGCAGTTAATTTTAAAGCCTTTAAAATGCGAAAGAAGTCCCTGTTTCTGTTATTATGTTTTGTAATGGCCGGATTCTCATCATTTTCCCAAACAGCAACCAGGTGGCGTGGTCCCGACGGCAATGGTGTGTATAATGAATCGGGTTTACTAAAGAGCTGGCCTGCCAGTGGCCCCCAGATTCTGTGGAATTTTGATGAACTGGGCGAAGGACACTCTTCCCCTGCATTTGCCAATGGACTTATATACCTGTCGGGGATGTCGGGCAAAACAGGTTACATCCATGCGCTCGATATGAATGGCAGGCTTCAGTGGAAAGCACCATACTCCGAAGAATTTCATGAAAGCTATCCCGGTTCACGTGCAACCCCTGTTATCGCAGGTGATAAGCTTTATATTTACTCGGGGAAAGGGGTCCTTACCTGCATGAGTTCAAAAGATGGCAAGGTTGAGTGGCAGAAGGATATCCTGAAAGAATTTGATGGAAAAAACATCACATGGGGTGTAACTGAAACTGTTGTAGTTGACAATGATCTTGTATATGTGACTCCGGGTGGCAAAAAACACAATGTTGTTGCTCTCAACAGGCACAATGGTTCGCTTGTATGGTCATCACCCGGGAAGGGAACGTTATCGGCTTACTGTACGCCGTTACTGGTAGAACTGCCTTCACGCAAGCTCCTGGTTACAATGAATGCCGGCCATATCCTCGGGCTCGATGCAAAGGATGGTACATTGCTCTGGTCACACCCCCAGTCAAACCGGCATGAAGTGCATGCCAACACTCCTGTGTTCTATAATGGTGATCTGTTTTGCTTTAGCGGATATGGTCAGGGTGGTGTAAAGCTTACATTAAGCCCCGATGGCAGCAGCGTTAAACAGGCATGGTTTAATAACACCCTCGACAGCCGCATGGGTGGCATGGTGGTTGCCGACGGATACCTGTATGGTTCGGGTGACAATAACAGGCACTGGCGTTGTGTTGACTGGAAAACCGGTGAAGAAAAATATGCTTCAACCGAACTGGGTAAAGGAGTAGTCATCATGGCCGATGGCATGCTCTATTGTTACAGTGAACGTGGTGAACTCGGACTGGTGAAAGCTACTCCTGCCGGATTCAACATCACAGGAAAAGCAAAAGTTGAACTGGGCAGCGGCCAGCACTGGTCACATCCGGTAATACACGATGGAAAACTGTACTTAAGGCATGGCAATACCCTCATCGCATATAAAATCAAATAGCGAAAGCTTTGGATTTTCAGTTTAGTTATAAAAAACCATTTAATAAAATCAGCATGAAGTTTCTGTTTTGGAGTTTGGCATTTCTGAGTATAGTTATTTCCGTTAAAGCTCAACCTGTTCAGTGGAGAGGACCAGCCCGCGACGGGCACTTTGCTGAAAAAGGCCTGATGAAGTCGTGGCCACAGGATGGGCCCGCACTGATTTTAGAAACGGAAAACATTGGGAAAGGATGGTCTACTCCTGTTCTGGCTGACAACATGATTTATGTAACAGGGATGATCGATACCCTTGATTATCTTACCGCTCTTGATATGAAAGGAAATATTGTATGGCAGACTTCATATGGAAGGTCATGGAACCAGTCGTTTCCCGATACACGCAGTACTCCGGTGGTTGAAGATAACCGCATTTATGTTCAGAGCGGCACAGGAAGGGTATGTTGCATTGACAGGACAACAGGCAAAGAAATCTGGGCGGTAGAAGTGGATAAAAAGTTTGAAGCTGAATACCACCTGTGGGGTAATTCGGAAACACCCCTTATTGTTGATGATAAAGTTATCTGTTCGCCCGGCGGAAGTAAAACAAGTGTGGTTGCACTTAATAAACTGACAGGCGAAACAGTATGGGAAACCAGTTCACTTGGTGGCCCGAGGGCATATGCATCAGCTGCGTTGTATGAATATAACGGGTTCAGGTATATCCTTGCCGTTATCGGTACCCACCTGATGGCAGTTAAGCCTGAAAATGGAGAAATAGCATGGAGCTACAAATATTTCAATCCCGAAAAATGGGATCAGACCGGGCTGATATGGACAAATACACCAGTTTTCAAAGGCGATGAAATTTTTCTCAGCAAAGGGTATGATTACCAGTCAGTGATGCTGAAGATGGATCCTTCAGGGACATCCGTATCGGAAAAGTTTGTTGATAATACGCTTGACAACCATCACCATGGATTAATCATTGCGGGTGATTATATTTACGGCTCCAACTGGCAGGATAACCGCAGGGGGAAATGGGTATGCATGCACTGGGATACAGGAGAAATAAAGTATGAAGATGAGTGGGATACAAAAGGTGCTTTGGTAATGGCCGACGATATGCTTTATGCGTATAACGAAAGAGGTAGTGTGGGATTGGTAAAGCCGGGACCTGAAAAGTTCGAGGTTGTAAGCCAGTTCAGGATTACAAAAGGTTCGGGGCCACACTGGGCTCATCCTTTCATTGCCGATGGTAAGTTGCTGATGAGGCATGGTGAGGCGTTGCTGGTTTACGATATCAGGCAGAAATAAAATTGATGGGTAACATTACACCATCAATCGGATAGAGTGAGGAAATGGCATAATCAGGCAGATGAATAACCGTATTTTAAATATAATTGTCTATTCTCTTTCGACACTTGCACTGGTTCTGGTAATCTGGTGGCTGAGGGCAGACCCTACATCGGGCTTTACGGTAAGTTTGCCGGGTGCCGATAACCGTGGGGCAGGAGGTTCTGCACAGGAGGTGGAAATAGGTGAATACTTTGAGCAGTTTGCCGATGATTATGAGGTGCTTTCGGAGGTATGGCCCCGGTTCAGAGGGGAAGACATCGACAATATTTCAAAATCACCTTTGAAATTGATTGATAAGTTCGGCAGTGAAGGTGCACGTATCCTGTGGTCGAAAGAACTTGGGGAAGGTCATTCAGGAGCAGCGATTTACGAAGGACTTGTTTACGTGCTGGATTATGATGAAGAACAAAGAGCAGATATTCTCCGGTGCTATTCCCTGAAATCGGGGACGGAGTTATGGGCACGCGGATACAACCTGAACATCAAGCGGAATCATGGTATGTCACGGACAATTCCGGCAGTAACTGAAGATTATGTGCTTACCATCGGGCCAATGTGCCATGTGATGTGTGTTGACCGCATTACAGGTGAATTCAGATGGGGGCTTGATGTGGCAAGGGAGTATGAGTCGGAGGTGCCATTGTGGTATACCGGGCAGTGCCCTCTGATTGATGATGGCAAGGCAATTATTGCAACCGGGGGTAAGGCGTTGATGATAGCTGTTGACATGGAGACAGGTGAGAAGTTATGGGAGACACCAAATCCCGAAGGCTGGAAGATGTCACATTCATCGGTGATGCCTTACACGTTTGGAGGCCGGAAGATGTATGTATACAGTACAATCGGGGCTCTTGTTGGTGTGGCAGCCGATGGACCTGATGCCGGAAGCATGTTGTGGCATACAACGATTTGGAATCATTCGGTAGTGGCACCATCACCTGTTTGTATGCCCGACGGGAGAATTTTTATGACAGCCGGTTATGGTGCAGGCAGTATGATGGCAAAGCTTTCGGAAAAGGACGGCAATTTTTCAATAGAAGTGCTGACAAAGTATCCTCCCCGCGAAGGGCTGGCAAGTGAGCAGCAGACACCTGTTTACTGGAACGGGCATCTGTTTGGGATAATGCCCAAAGATGGTGGCCCAAACCGTAACCAGCTGGTGTGCGTACATCCTGATAATCCTAAAGAAACCGTCTGGACAAGCGGACCGGAAAGCCGCTTTGGCCTTGGACCATATTTTATTGCCGATAATAAATTATTTATCCTCAGGGACGATGGAACACTATTTATCGTCAGGCCTTCTACCGACAGGTATATTCAGCTGAGTGAGGTGAAAGTGATCGAGGACGGGCATGATGCCTGGGCACCCTTTGCCATTGCAGACGGGTACCTGTTGATGCGTGATGCAACTACGCTGGTGTGTATTGATTTAAATCAGTAATACAGAAAATGAAAAACAGGGGGATTATTGTCTTTCTTATTCTTCTGGCTGCAATCATTGTTGTTGTGATTGCTTCCGAATTCAGATCGGAAAGGCCTGGCAGGGGAAAACCAAATCCTTTTGCCTTCAATCTTGATGAATATATGACTGTAGATCCTTCATTGATTACTTTCAGGGAATCAAAAAACCTTAGGATCGGTTACAATAATCCGGTAGCGATAAACATTCACAATGACAGGATTTATGTGGCAGGCGATGATAAGATTAAAGTGATTGAACTTTCGGGTAAGCTCATAAAGGAGTTCAGCATTCCTTCAGGAGTTCAGGCAATGGGCATTTATGACAACCTGATATTGCTGGCTGCAGGAAGCCGTATCTTTGCCCTTGATGCAGTAGGGAACCCTCAGGGGGAATGGGAGCAACTTGAAGAGAATACCCTTGTCACCGGTTTCGCTTTTACAGCAAATGATGTATTTATAGCTGATGCCGGAAACCGCAGGGTGTTGAGGTATAACCATCGCGGGGAGCGGGCCGGCACTTTTAACGGGAAAGCAGAGGAAGGGGTTTTACATGGATTTATTATCCCAAGTCCCAGTTTTGATATTGGGATAAATAATGATGAAGAACTATGGGTAGTGAATCCGGGAATGCATGCCCTTGAAAATTATACCTTTGATGGCAGATTGCGGGGATACTGGAAGAAGTCGGGTGTGAGCAGCGAAGGGTTTAGTGGCTGCTGTAACCCTTCATTTTTTACATTTCTCAGTGATGGCCGTTTCGTAACCAGTGAAAAAGGACTTGTGCGTATAAAAGTGCATAAGCCATCGGGAGAACTGGATGGAGTAGTGGCGTCGCCCGATAAATTCAATCAGGACGGAAAGGCCCCTGATGTGGCTGCCGATAGCAGAAATTATGTATATGCACTCGATTTTGAAAGAAAAATGATAAGGGTTTTTGAACCAATATAATATGAACAGGAAAGATTTTATTATTGCAGGGGGAAGGATGTTGGTGCTTGCCGGAATGGCAGCCACTACCGGATACCTTGTTGTAAATGACAAAATAGAGACAACCTGCAGTAAATCGGCTGCTTGTACCAAATGTGGGCAATTTACAGGGTGTGAATTACCACTGGCAAAAGATACCAGGGCAAAGGAAGGTATCACCAGGCAACCTTTGTAGGGGTACACATGATATCTGTTAAAGCAGGGCATCAGCAGCTGAATGCAGGTGAATGTCATGCAGAAAATTGAAATATGCTGTCGGATAAGGTGATGAACGAAACAAGAAGAAAGAATGGATAAGAACAGTAAAACAACCAACCGCCGCGAGTTCATTCAGGGCGGAGCCAGGTTGTCGCTGGCACTTGCGCTTGGTGGAATAGGAGGACTTGCCCTGAGCCGTGTAACAGGTGATGAATATGTGTGGCAGATTGATCCATTTGAATGCACGCAGTGCGGTCGGTGTGCCACCGAATGTGTGATGACTCCTTCTGCCGTCAAGTGTGTGCATGCCTATGACTTGTGCGGATACTGCGATTTATGCGGCGGCTACTTTAAACCTGATGCAAGCGAACTTTCCACAGCCGGTGAAAACCAGCTTTGTCCTACAGCTGCAATTGAAAGGAAGTTTATTGAAGAACCATATTTTGAGTATCACATCATTGAGGATCTTTGCATCGGATGTGCCAAATGTGTTAAGGGCTGTTCATCATTTGGAAACGGGTCGCTGCATCTGCAGGTAATGCATCACATTTGTGTGAACTGCAATGAATGCTCGATTGCCCGTGTCTGCCCGTCGAAAGCCTTCCGCAGGGTAAAAGCCAGTGAAGCCTATAAAGTTAAGGGTGATTTTAGTAATAACTCAGAAACATAAACCTGATGAGCCATCTGAAAAAGATCTGCATACTTGTCCTTTTCATCATCTGTTTAATCCCTTTTGGAGCAGCTGCCCAGCAGCAAAGGTTTCCAAAGCCTGAATTTGAATCGGGCTATGAGCAGCCTTCCACCATTACTCCTGACCCACGTGCACTTTCGCTTGAATATTTTGATGTATTTGTACTTCTGGCCGTACTTTCACTTGTTACATGGCTGGTTATCAAAAAACGTTCAAGGAGAGGGATTATGTGGACATCGGTGTTCACACTTTTATACTTTGGATTTTACCGTAATGGATGTGTGTGTGCCATCGGTGCCGTGCAGAATGTGACGCTTTCATTTTTCGATCCTACTTATGCCTTGCCGCTGACTGTGCTTTTATTCTTTCTGTTGCCACTTATTTTTGCACTGTTTTTTGGCAGGGTATTTTGCGCAGGTGCGTGCCCCCTTGGTGCCATACAGGATTTGATAATCATCAAACCCATAGCCCTGCCCAAATGGCTGAACAAAACACTGGGGATGATTCCTCCGGTATATCTTGCACTGGCTGTGCTGTTTGCAGCCACCCGCACCGACTTTATAATCTGCCGTTATGATCCTTTTGTTGGCATATTCAGGATGGATGCACAGTTTTTTATGGTTGTGCTGGGCATCAGTTTCCTCTTACTTGGCATGTTTGTGGGCAGGGCCTACTGCCGGTTTCTGTGTCCTTATGCGGTATTGCTGAGCTGGATGTCGGTGTTTTCAAAAAGGCATATCACCATTGCACCGGCAAAGTGTGTTCAGTGTAAATTATGTACCAGCTCATGTCCGTTTGGCGCTATTGATTTCCCAACCGATGAAAAGGAGGTTGTAAAATCAGGTATGGGTCCCGGAAGATTTATAACCTATGCGTTGCTTATCCCATTATGGATTATCATTGGGGTATATGCCGGCGAACGTTCACATACTTTCCTTTCAAGGGCCAACAACGATGTATATCTGGCAGAACTTCTGATTTCGAGGCCTGAGGTGAAGGATGACATTGAAAATCTGGACGTTCAAACATTTCTGGCATCAGGTTCAACCATGGAAGCCCTTGTGGAACAGGCCGAAGATGTGCGCAGAAGATTTCGCTCGGGTAGTATGCTTGCAGGTGGATTTATCGGGTTGGTATTTGGAATGACTTTGCTTAACACCGTAGTTTTCAGGAAAAGGCAGGATTATACACCGGATAAAAGTGATTGCGTCAGTTGTGGCCGGTGTATGGATTATTGTCCGGTTAAAAAATAAATTAATCAGTTATGAATGTATATAATAAACTGAAGCTTGCTCAAAATGTTGCTGTTGTTGCTGTAGTATTCTGCAGTGCGGTGGCATTGCTTCTGTTGCTCAATTACTGGCAGGTATCGGGGAATGACCCTCTCGAGAGCAAGGCGCTGGAGGCGCTAATTGCACGATTGAAAAGTGAGCCTGGCAACTCAGAACTGATAGGAGAAATACGAAATTTCGATTTGCTGGCACGGAAGGCATATTTCAACAGTCAGTGGCAGGTAAAGACAGGTGCCTGGTTATTGTTGTCAGGAGCTGTTTTGGCAGTGGCAGCATTAAGTGTTTACTATTCGCTGAAATCACGTATAGAGATTCCGCAAAAGGAACTTGAGAATGAAATCTCAGCCCGGATTCTTGCCCAGAAGTGGTTATTTGTTGTCGGAGGTATAGTTTTCCTGGCAGCATTTGCCGCTTCATTTGCTACTGTCAATCATCTTGAGCGGTATGGAGTGGAAGCTCTGGTTGCCGAGAACCAGGTTGTTCCTGCCGACGAGGGTATAGTGGTCATTGATGTGGGTGAAGAAATTGAAGAAGCACCTGTCGTCTCAGAAGCTCAGCAGGATGCTGCAGCAGCAGATGAAACACCTGTGACAGCTGTTGAAGCAGAGATCAGTGCACCGGCTGTGAAGGCAGATACTCCTGCACCGGCTACCCTCACTGCCGAATCGATGAAGAACCATCATAACTCGTTCCGGGGTCCGCTGGGGCAGGGAATTACTTTTCATACGAATATTCCTGTTAAGTGGGACGGAACAACGGGCGCTAATGTCATGTGGAAAGCAAACGTCCCCAAGCATGGATATAGCTCACCGGTGGTATGGGGCGACAGGATTTTCATATCGGGTGGTGACACCCAGGGCAGGGAAGTTTACTGCTTCAACCGTTCCGACGGTAAACTGCTATGGACCGGAAAAGCCGATAACATTCCAGGTTCTCCGGCTGCACCTCCAAGGGTAACTGAAGATACCGGACTGGCAGCCGCAACTGTTGCAACCGACGGGCAAAAGGTTTATGCCATTTTTGCCACAGGTGATGTCATTGCCTTCAGTATGGATGGTAAAAGAATATGGGCAAGGAACTTAGGTGTCCCTGATAACCATTACGGACATTCCTCGTCACTGATCACTTATGACAATAAGCTGTTTGTACAGTATGATACAAACAGGGGAGGGAAAGTTCTGGCGCTTAATGTAGCTACAGGTGAAACAGTATGGGAAACCACAAGGGCAGCCAAGATTTCATGGGCAAGTCCCGTACTTGTGCAGGTCGATGGCAGATATCAGCTGGTGCTGACAGCCGATCCCATTGTGGCGGGTTATGATATCCAGACCGGCAAGGAATTATGGTCGGTAAAATGTATGATGGGTGAGGTAGGCCCTTCAGTGGGATATTCAAATGGAGTGGTTTACGCAGCAAATGAATATGCAAAAATGGTTGCAATTGATATCAGAACACAAAATATTCTGTGGGAGCAGGATATGTACCTGCCTGAAGCATCAAGTCCACTGGCCCACAATGGTCTTGTGGTGATAGCTACAAGTTATGGCGTACTTGCATGTTATGACGGCAAAACAGGTGAGCAGTACTGGGAACATGATATCGGTAAAACAATATACTCATCGCCGGTACTGGCCGATGGGAAGATTTTTATGATGGATAATGATGGTACCATGCGTATCTATGAATTCTCCAAAGAACTGAAGTTGATTGCCGAGAATAAGCTGGGAGAGCATGCAGGAACTACACCTGCCTTTGCAAACGGAAGAATATATATCCGTGCCGACAAACATCTGTATGCCATTGGAAAATAACGGGAAATGGTTTTGCAGCCGGTTGACCGCCACTCATGGTCAGGTGTAGAAGTATGATTAAGGGATAACTGCTGAAACAGGAGAGCATTGAATGAATGAACAGTTACAACATATCGACCGCATTATAGAGGAAACAGGTTCAGAGAAAAAGCACCTGATCCCTCTTTTGCAGGCTATCCAAAACAGGTTCAACTACCTGCCTGAGGAAGCATTGCGGTATTTGTCGGAAAGAACTTCCATCACACCTTCTGAAATTATAGGTGTTGCAAGCTTTTACAAGCAGTTCAGGATGAAACCAGCCGGAAAGCATCTTGTAAAAATTTGCGTGGGGACTGCCTGTCATGTAAAGGGGGCAGGACTTGTGCATGATGCATTCAGAAGGCATTTCGAACTTGCTTCGGGAACCGATACCGATAATTCTGGAGAATATACCCTTGAGAAAGTCAGTTGCCTTGGATGTTGTACCCTGGCACCTGTTGTACAGGTCGATGACATCACATACGGGCATGTGGCCCCCGATCAGGTAGACAAGGTGATTGCCGACTTTGAAAATCAGAAGAACAGGAAAGAGGGTAAAAAGTACAGGAAAGCCGATGGCAGTGAAATAAAGGGGGAAATCAGGATAGGATTAGGCTCCTGCTGCGTTGCAAGCGGGAGTGGTGAAATAGAACAGGAGGTTGAGTCGGTCGTAAACCGGAACCATCTGCGCGTGAAGCTGAAACATGTCGGCTGTGTTGGCATGTGTCACCAGGTGCCCCTCGTGGAAATTGTCCCGAATGAAGGGGAACCAACTTTATATGCCAAAGTTAGACCGGAGGATGTCAGGCAGATAGTTGAATCACATTTTTCACCGCCAGGAATCCTGGGCAAATTGAAAAACAAGCTGATTCATTTTGCTGAAGATATACAAACCGACCGCAACTGGGAAGGGGTTGAGCGCTATGAAATCAGCATGCGTGAAAAACCTGTTGCATCATTTCTTGGTAACCAGATACCCATCGCAACTGAATACCGGGGTATAATCAATCCGCTCGATATTGATGAATACATCAGCAGGGGAGGGTTTACCACCCTGAAAAAGATGTTTGGGACCATGTCACCCGAACAGGTTGTTGAGGAGGTAAAGAACAGCGGAATCCGTGGAAGGGGAGGAGCAGGTTTCCCTACAGGGGTAAAATGGCAGCTTGTAAGAAAAGAGGAGAGCCCGATAAAGTACCTGATTTGCAACGGCGATGAAGGTGATCCGGGTGCCTTTATGGACAGGATGCTTCTTGAAAGCTACCCCTACCGGGTCATTGAAGGGATGATCATTGCCGGATATGCCACTGGCATCAACCAGGGATATTTCTATATCAGGGCTGAGTACCCGCTGGCAGTAAAGCGCATCAGAAAAGCACTTGAAATCTGCAGGGAAAGAAATTACATTGGCAGGAACATTATGGGGATGGGTTTCGACCTTGAACTTTCAATATATGAGGGTGCCGGTGCATTCGTGTGCGGTGAAGAAACTGCCCTGATAGCCTCCATTGAAGGAAACAGGGGCTTCCCACGAATAAGGCCTCCGTTCCCTGCACAAAAAGGGCTGTGGGGTTATCCGACTCTTGTTAACAATACAGAAACACTTGCGCAGATTTCCTACATCATCAGGGAAGGTGCAGATAAATTCAACGGGATAGGCACAGCCGGGAATACCGGCACAAAGGTTTTTGCCCTGGCAGGGAAGGTAGCACGTGGCGGATTGATTGAAGTGCCTATGGGAATCACAATCCGTGAAGTGGTGGAAGTAATAGGGGGAGGAATAGCCAACGGAAGGAAATTCAAGGCTGTCCAGATTGGAGGGCCCTCAGGTGGCTGCATCCCTGCCGCGCACGGAAATACGCCAATCAACTATGAATCACTGAGCAAAATGGGTGCGATGATGGGGTCGGGTGGCCTGGTGGTGCTTGATGATACCGACTGTATGGTCGACATGGCAAGGTTCTTTTTGTCGTTTACCCAGGATGAATCATGTGGGAAATGCACATTCTGCCGGGTCGGCACAAAGCGAATGCTCGACATTTTGAACAACATCACAAGCGGTAAAGGAAAGCAGGGCGATCTCGAAGAACTGGAGAAGCTTGCCCAATGGACTGCCAAGGGCAGTCTTTGCGGCCTTGGCAAAACTGCTCCCAACCCGGTGTTCAGTACCCTGAAGTATTTCCGCGATGAATATGAAGCGCATATCAACGGGGTTTGCCCAACAGGGAAGTGTACTGAAATGATAACATATTCGGTAAATGATAATTGCATCGGGTGTACCTTGTGTGTACAGAAGTGCCCTGTTGATGCCATTCCCTTTACCCCGCATGAGAAGCACAGCATCAAAACAGAACTCTGTATCAAGTGCGATGCATGCCGGGCAGTATGTCCGGTTGAGGCAATCGATGTCAGATAATTCTAAGCAGTCAGATGATAAGTATCAAAATAAATAACAGGGAGATTAAGGTTGAAGAAGGCACTTCAGTCATGAAGGCCATCCAGCAGACGGGTATTCATGTCCCTAACCTGTGCTGGCACGATGATCTTGAGCATTTTACATCCTGTATGCTCTGTCTTGTTAAGGATTCAGGAACAGGAAAGCTTTTCCCCTCTTGCTCTGTAAAGGTTGCTGAAGGGATGGATGTAATTTCTGATGACAGTGAAATTGCCGAAGCCCGTCAGACGGCCCTTGAACTGCTCCTGAGTGAGCATGTGGGCGATTGCGAAGCTCCCTGTCATGTTGCCTGCCCTGCACATATGAATATCCCGCTGATGAACAGGCTGATTGCCGCAGGTAAATTCACTGAATCACATGAAGTTGTGAAGCGTGATATTGCCCTTCCGTCGGTGCTCGGTCATATTTGTCCTGCCCCATGCGAAGGGGTCTGTCACCGCAGGACTGTGGATGAAGCTGTGTCCATCTGCCTGCTGAAAAGATTCTCGGGTGATGAGGGCCAGCCACCAAAAATTGCCATTCCTGAATCTTCGGGGCATAAGGTTGCTGTTATAGGGGCAGGGCCTGCTGGTCTGGCGGCAGCATATTACCTCAGGTTGCGTGGCATCGAAGTCATGCTTTTCGATAAGGCAGCACAACCGGGAGGGATGCTGAGAACAGCCATTCCGGAAGAGATGTTGCCTCGCGAGGTCCTTGACAGGGAAATAAACCTGATACTGGAAACTGATGTGCAGTACAAAGGCAACACAGAGATCGATGATGATATGTTTGCACAACTGCAAAAGATGTATGATGCTGTTGTGATTGCCACCGGAAATATTGCAGGTGGACCAGTCTTTAACATGAAGGCCGGTCCGAAAGGGATAGTGGCTGATTCAAATACTTACCAGACTCCGGTTGAAAATGTATTTGCCATAGGAAATTCTCTGCGGCCATCAAAACTTGCAGTAAGGTCAGTCGGCCAGGGGAAGGAAGTAGCTTTTTCAATAGGACAGTACCTCAGCGGGAAACCTGTGACCGGAGAACACAGGATGTTTAATTCAAGGTTTGGCAGGCTCGTCAATGATGAATTTTCGGAATACCTGAAGGAATCGGTGGCTGCTTCACGCACATTTCCAGTAAAGGGAGGGCGCAGCGGCTTTAATCCGGAAGAAGCCATAGCGGAGGCAAAGAGATGCCTTCGGTGTGATTGCCGCGCAATTGACGACTGCAGGCTCAGGATTTACTCGGAGCAGTACAAGGCCGATCAGCGAAGGTTCAAAACCAGTGAAAGGCAGAAAATAACAAAGCTGTTCAACCATTCTGTCCTTGTATATGAGCCCGGTAAATGCATTAAATGCGGGATTTGTGTCCGCCTCACCGAAAAATACGGGGAGCCGTTTGGCTTTACCTATATAGGCAGGGGGTTTGATGTCAGGGTTGGTGTAGCATTTGATGAAGAAATTGAAAAAGCGCTGACAGAAACAGCACTCAGGGTGGCCCGGGGATGTCCTACAGGGGCCATCGATATGAAAGTGAAATAAATGAAATGGCAGGTGATAAGCATGCCCGACTATATCTTCAATGATTAAATGACCCGATGCAAATGAATAGCGTAAAAAAATATATTTCCGTACTTTTACTTGTGCTGATTGCATACCCAGGGTATAGCCAGTCTGCTGATTCATGGCCCATATTCAGGGGCAGCCAGCAACTTGCCGGGGTATCAAAGACAGAACTTCCTGATCAGCCAAGGCTTCTGTGGACTTTTCAGACAGGCGACAACATCAAATCGGCTCCTGTTGTCGATCAGGGAAAAGTAGTGACAGGTTCAACCGATGGAACAGTTTACTGTATTGATTTACAGGGAAAGCTGCTATGGAAATTTGAATCGGGAAACGCCATTGAGGCGCCGGCGCTGATTCACAGGAACACCGTGTATGTAGGCAATCTTGATGGCACAATGTTCGCCCTGGATTTGAATTCAGGCAAGAAAAAATGGGAGTATGATACCGACAACCAGATTATTGGTTCTGCCAACTGGTGGGAAAGCGGGGGGACAACATACATCCTTTTCGGAAGTTACGATTATTACCTGCATTGTGTGGATGCCGCCACAGGTAAAGTAAAGTGGAAATATGAATCGGACAACTTCATCAACGGTGCCCCTGCATGTCATGGGGGTAAAGCATATTTCGGAGGATGCGATGGTTTTCTGCATGTTGTGGATATCGTAACGGGTAAGGCCGATAAAAAAATTGATGTGGCAACCTATGTTCCCGGCTCACCTGCTTTGGAGAACAACAGGGCTTACCTGGGTGATTACGATGGAAGATTCTTTCAGGTAGATATTGAAAAGGATAAAACATCATGGGAGTGGAAGGATGAAAAGACCACGCTGCCATTTATTGCTTCACCTGCAGTTTCGGGCAACAGGCTCTATACGGCAAATCACAACCGGTACCTGTACAGTTTCGACAAAAATACCGGCAAAAAACTTTGGGAATACAATACAGGGAACAGGGTAGAAGCCTCACCGGTACTGGCAGGCAATAAAGTTGTGGTTGCCAACATGCGTGGCGACCTTGCACTTGTGAACCAGGCTGACGGGAAGGTTATCTGGACCTACCAGGTAGGCAGTCAGATTATTAACAACCCTGCAGTAGCAGGAGGACGTATATTTGCCGGGGCATATGATGGAAACATCTATTGTTTTGGCAGGTAGTTCCGCTGGATGAATCAGCAAAATGAAGTGTACTTTTCAGTGAGGCAATCGAAACATATATATCAGCAATTCATTTACAGGTGGGAAAGGAAGTGACTTATGAACATCATACAAATCATACCAGGTTCGGGGGGAAGCTTTTATTGCGGAAACTGTCTTCGCGACAGCAAGTACTTTAATGCACTTCGTGCCCAGGGGCACCAGGTTACAAAGATTCCCATGTACCTGCCGTTGTTCTCCGATGAACATGATATTTCTGATATTCCTATTTTCTATGGGGCCATCAGCACTTATCTGAAACAATTGTACCCGTTTATGCGCAAAGCCCCCAAATGGGTCGACAGCCTGCTCAATTCTAAGCCGTTGATGAGAATAGCTGCATCGATGGCTGGTTCGACAAGGGCCAGCGGACTCGAGGATATGACAATTTCAATGCTCCTGGGGGAACAGGGTGCCCAAAAGGATGAGCTTGAACACATGGTAACCTGGATTGCCGATCATTGCAGGCCCGATGTGATTCATCTGTCGAATGCACTGCTCCTGGGACTCGCCAAAAGGCTGAAGGAGAAGGTTGGCGTTCCTGTGGTGTGTTCATTGCAGGATGAAGATGTGTGGGTTGATGCCGTTAATCCCTCCTACCGCGGTAAAATCTGGAAACTGATGCAGACTCGTTCTGAAGATGTCGATGTTTTTGTCTCGGTAAGCAATTTCTTTGCAGGTAAAACGAAGGTGTTGATGGGGTTGCCCCCTGAAAAGGTAAAGACAATACATCTTGGGGTGGAGCCTGCTGATTATACATTTGTTTCATCAAAAAACAAACCCCGGAATATCGGCTACATTTCACGGATGTGCCATGAAAACGGATTCGATATTGTTGTCGATGCTTTTATACAACTCAGGGAAAAAAAGGGTTTTGATGATGTGAAACTTGTTGCCACCGGGGGCTCAACAGGCGATGACTCCGGGTTTATAAGGGAACAAAAGCAAAAACTCAGGGATAAGGGCCTTGCCGGCGATTTTATAATTATGCCCGAATTTGAGGGAAAAGCCATTCATGACTTTTTCAGGGAGGTCGTTCTGGTTTCGGTACCGGTGCGGATTGGTGAAGCATTTGGTATTTACCTCCTTGAATCAATGGCATCGGGTGTTCCTGTTGTGCAGCCTGCCTTAGGCGCTTTCCCCGAAATTATTGAACTCTCGGGCGGAGGGTTAACTTATGAACCCAATTCTCCCGTAAAGCTGAGTGAAGCCTGGGCCACATTGCTTGATGACCCGGAAAAACTGGAACAACTGGGCATGATGGGGCATAAAGGGATCACCGGGAATTTTGATATAAAAAGTCATGCAAGGGAAATTATTCACTTGTATGAAAGCCTGCTGGTCAAACAACCTGTCATTCATTCAACCTGATATAATGATACTACAACTACAGCATATAACCAAAGGATACGGTGAGCCAGGTTCTCATCACTACAGGCAGGTCCTGTCTGAACTTGATTTTGGCGCGGACCGGGGCGAAAAAATTGCAATTGTTGGTCCCAGTGGTTCAGGGAAAACCACACTGCTTAATCTAATCGGGACGCTCGACAGTCCTGAAAAAGGAAGGATTGTTTATCAGGGGAATGATATCACCGGGTATTCAGGGAATGAACTTGCCTCCTTCCGGAACAGGAACCTGGGCTTCATATTTCAGCTTCATTACCTGATGCCGCAGCTTACCCTGATGGAAAATGTGTTGTTGCCTCTGCTTCCACAGGGGAACACCATCCCGAAAGAGAAGAAAGCGTGGGCTGAACATTTGATCAGAAAGGTGGGGATCTGGGATCAGCGAAACCAGAAGCCATCACAGATGTCGGGGGGTGAATGCCAGCGCACAGCTGTGGTAAGGGCGCTCATCAATAAACCGCAGCTGCTGCTGGCCGATGAACCAACAGGGGCTCTCGATGAGGATAATGCTGTTGCCCTTACGGAACTGCTTGTCCAGTTGAGCAACGAGGAAGGTGTTACGCTCATCACGGTCACCCATGCAGCGCTCCTTGCCGACAGGATGGACCGGAAATTTGTACTTAAAAACGGAAAACTTTTGAATGTTGCCTGATTAGGCGGGTGGACAAAATAAAATGCACGGAAATTACTTTCCGGCCGGAATATTGTATCTCATTTTTATTTAATGACAAGGATCAGCTACATACTTAAATCATTTCTTCATTACCTGAAGGCCAATTTGCTTGTGGCCTTTGGAGTGGCTGTCAGTACGATGATTTTAGCCGGTTCGCTTATCATTGGTGATTCGGTGAGGTACAGCCTTGAGCAGTCGAATTTTTACAGGCTGGGTGAAACTACTCACCTGGTTGCTGTTGCTGAAAGGTATTTCAGGCAGGAAATGGCCTCAGAAATGGAAGCTGACAATCCTCAGTTGCAGGTCGCCCCGGTATTGATTCTTGAAGGAATGGCAGTTGCCGGGGGAGGTGAATACCAGGCCAACAGGGTTCAGGTGGTGGGTGTTGACAGCAGGTTCGGGAAAATTGCAGGTACCGGACTCTTTTCTCAGTTGGCCGACAACGAAATCATCATCAGCCATAACCTTTCAGAAAAGCTGAATGCAGCTGAAGGCGATTATCTGCTTGTGCGGATACGTAAAGCAAGCCTGATTCCAATGAATGCCCCGTTTGTTTCAGCCGAGGAGGTAAGTGTTTCTATGAGGGTAATTATTAAGAAAGTTGTCGGGAAAGATGAAATGGGGAACTTTAACCTGAAGATTTCACAGACAGCCCCCTATAATATTTTTGTCCCGCTCGGCAGGCTGAACCGTTTGATGGAATTCGAAGGCCGGGCAAATCATCTGCTTGTGTCAACAAGTCTTGACAATGACGCTGTAAGTACCGCAGTTAAAAATTCGCTTACTCCTGCCGATGCCGGCCTGAAAATAAAGCATATTGAAGCTACTGGTGAAACAGAAGTCTCAACCGAAAGGGTATTTATGGAACCAAAGGTTGCACAGATGCTTGAAGGGCTGCCCGGTGCCAATCCTGTGATTAGCTATTTTGTTAACAGCATAGGGCATACTGCAACTAAAGGCGAAGGTTCCGGTAACAAAGCCCAGGGCGGCGTGCCCTATTCGTTTGTATCGTCGCTGGGCGACGGGCAACTGGCTGATGACGAAGTGATACTTACCCAATGGGCAGCCGATGATCTGAATGTTACACCGGGTGACACCATCAGGATTAATTACCTTGAAATAGGTCCGCTGCGCCAGCTTACCGACAGGTACCGTGAGTTTATCCTGAAAAGGGTGGTTCCGATGGACAGCTATTGGGCCGACTCCACAAGGATGCCCTGGCTGCCCGGACTTTCTGATGCAGGCCACTGCCGCGAATGGGATGCCGGTGTCCCAATCAATCTGGATGCCATCCGCGACAAGGACGAAGCATACTGGAACCAGTACAAAGGTGCCCCAAAGGCATATGTTTCGCTCAGTTCAGCCCTTAGTTTGTGGGAAAACCGTTTCGGGGCATACACTGCGGTCAGGTTTCCTGAAGGGGAATTTTCGCCAGTGAACTTTTATAATGCATTTACTCAGAATATTTATCCTGCCGATTTGGGTATGGCTGTTGAACCCATACGCGAACAGGGCATGGTTGCTGCTCAGAATGGAACCGATTTCAGCGGACTTTTCCTCGGCCTGAGCTTTTTTATTATGGCAGCCGCCATTATACTTACTGCACTGCTTTTCCGCCTGAACCTGGAAACCCGGTCAGGTGAGGTGGGAATCTTGTCGGCTCTTGGGTTCAGTCATGGACAGGTCAGAAATATCTTTCTGCTGGAAGGTTTTGCAGTCGCGCTTGCTGGTGGTATTGCCGGGCTTGCACTGGCTGTGGCTTACACTTCGGCAGTATTTCAGATTCTGAATACATTATGGTTCGATATTGTCCGCACCAATGTACTGCTGATTAAAATATATCCTTTAACCCTTCTGGCAGGCCTGCTCCTGAGCCTCTTCGTATCGGTGGGGGTAGTCCTTCTTGTAATCCTGAGGTACCAGAAACAGAAGACTGCCGATTTGCAGAAAAAATCGGGCACCCAAACTTCAAAAGCCATGCAGGTTGCTTTAGACGTGCTGATGTGGGTTTTTCTGCTGCTGCCCGTCGTATTGTTACTGATGCAGATCGTTAATGGCGGTAAACTCAACCCTGCAATGTTTTTTCTGTCGGGTGGCCTGCTGCTTGCCGGCCTTCTGCTCACATACAGGAAAATTCTTCTTGCAGTGGAGCCTGGTAAGGAAAATAAAGTCAGGCTGGGGCAGCTTTGGGGTCTGAACCTTGCACGCAACAGGGGACGGTCGCTGACAATCGTTATTTTGTTTGCACTGGGAACCTTTCTGGTGGTCTCCACAGGCTCAAATAAACTTGATTTGTTTGCCAGTGCAAGTGATAAATCAAGCGGTACCGGTGGCTTCTTATATTTTGCCCGAACTACAATGCCTGTGCTATATGACATCAATGTTCCTTCAAAAAGGATTGAGGAGGGGATTTATGAAGATTTCAATGCAGTGCAGTTCAGGCAGGTGGATGGCGATGATGCAAGCTGCCTCAACCTGAACAGGATTGCACAGCCGGCCATCCTTGGTGTTGACCCGGCGGCACTGAGCGGAAGGTTTTCCTTTGCCTCATCAGTGAAGGGAATTGATGCCGCCGACCTCTGGCTCGCCCTTGAGCAGGCAGATATGGATGGCACTGTTCCGGCAATTGCCGATCAGACCGTCATACAGTGGGGATTAGGCAAAAAAGTTGGCGATATACTGCTTTATCAGAATGAAAAAGGCGATACCCTCCGTTTGAGGCTTATCGCAGGGACAACCCCATCTGTTTTCCAGGGATATGTGATTATTTCAAATGAGCATTTCCTGAGAAATTATCCCTCCAGCAGCGGATCGCATGTATTCCTGATAGATGGAGCCCCGGAAAATGAAGCCAGCATCGGCGATGAACTGCAGTCGGTATTCCGCGATTTTGGATGGGAAATGGAGCCTACAGTGCGCAGACTGGTTGAATTTTATTCAATTACAAATACCTACCTGAGTATTTTTCTTGCATTGGGTGCCCTGGGATTGGTGCTGGGGACCATCGGACTGGCAGTTATCCTTGCACGCACAATTCTTGAACGCCGGCGCGAAATGGCACTGATGCTTGCCATCGGTTTCAATATCCGCCATCTGTTCCGCCTGCTGGTAAGTGAGTACATGGTGCTGCTTGTTACCGGAGTTGTAACAGGCTTTGTAACTGCTGTAGTGGCCACACTGCCCTCATTCCTGTCAGCCAATACCGACGCTTCTGTTGGCACCGTAGCCATCGTGACAATGCTCATACTCATCAATGGCACCATCTGGATTATTGCATTGAGCCGAATCTCACTATGGAGGAAGATACCTGCCACAGAACTGAAGGCTGATTAACTCACGAGGGCCGATTTATTTTACCACAATTTACAAGGCCTGGTCACAACACTTGTGGCCTGTATGATCATCCTGCAACAGGCTGTCCGAACTTTTTTCTATTCCTCAACGATGATAACTGCCTTTACTTTACGTACGATATCATCAGAAATCTCATCCATATGATGCACATCACGGGCATGGGCTGCAACCTTTGCCAATAATTCCTCTTCTGATTCAGACCTTACGACTCCGTCACAGTCAAATCCCAAATCGTGGCAGTGTACAACTTTTACTTTTGTCATAATGAATACCTCCTGTAATTTTAATGTGTGAATGTTACTGCAATTTATGCATTTCTGAAGGAAATATCAAAAATTAAGGACAGAATCATCCTTAATGTGAGGACTGATTTGATGAAGAATCACTTCATTTTGAAGGGGCTTCTACTTCTGCCCTGACTCATGAAACCACTTCATGCAGAATGCTGTTTGTGCATCATGTTGTGGAAAATATACCTCACTTTGGGGAGTAAATGTTCTTTTGGCTCAACATTTTAAAAACCACTTTCATTAATCCGGCAAGAATCCATTCTTTTTTCCTGCAGCTGCAACTGTCTCATTTTTAAGGCTCAATGACCCGGCTGTTGGAAATTTCCAGCAACTGTTTAGAATATAAACCCGCTTAACCAGCTACAGGAATGATCATTGAACCATCTATGGCACGAATAACATTAAAACTTAATATTATGATTGGTTGGATTATAGCAGCATTAATCGCAGCGTTCGTTTTCGGATTGTTAGGATTTACAGGAATAGCAAGGGGTTTTGCAGCAATTGCCAAAGTGCTGTTCTACATCTTTGTCGTCATTCTGGTAATAGTACTTATAATCAACTTTGTGTCATAAGTTGTATGGAGTTGGATGTTAATTTTCTGGATGGTAACTGTACTTATTAAATCAAATGGAAAACTACAAGAAGGCTTCTGAAAAAATCAGCGGGCAAACCCAGAATGTGCCTGGGCATGAACATGAGATGGACCCGCAGCCGGTTTATATCAGGGATTCCTATAAGGGTTCCGGCAAATTGTCGGGAAAGGCAGCCTTGATAACCGGGGGTGATTCAGGTATCGGAAGGTCGGTTGCAGTTCATTTTGCACGTGAAGGGGCCGATATCTCAATTGTTTATATCGAAGAAGACAAGGATGCCGAAGATACCCGCCAGCTCGTAGAAAAGGAAGGCAGGAAATGCCTGCTGCTCAGGGGCGATATCCGCGACCGTAAATTTTGTGAAGATGTGGTCCGGAAAACTGTTGATGCCTTCGGAAAAGTCAATGTCCTTGTGAATCATGCCGGTGAACAACATCCTTCAAGTGGTTTTGAAGACCTTGATCTGGATTTGATGGAAAAAACATTCCAGACCAACATTTTTGCAATGTATTACCTCACAAAGCCTTGCCTGAAACATATGGGCGAAGGCGACAGCATAATAACAACCACCAGTGTGACTGCCTATGAAGGAAGCCCCCGGTTTCTGGATTATGCAGCAACAAATGGTGCAATTACGTCATTTACCCGTTCGCTGGCTAAAAACCTGGCGGAAAGAAAAATCAGGGTCAATGGTGTTGCTCCCGGCCCCATCTGGACTCCCTTAATCGTTTCTACCTTCGAAAAGGAAGAAGTAGAAAAATTCGGAAAGGATGTACCAATGGAACGGCCAGGACAGCCATGCGAAGTTGCCACAAGTTATGTATTCCTTGCATCAGAAGATGCATCATACATGACCGGGCAGATTTTACACCCCGATGGCGGAAAATCGATGCAAAGTTAAAATAGCAGGCACTTGTCCTCAAATGTCTTATCCCCCCTGATGTTTTACGTATATAGATGCCTGCGTTTCAAATGGTGGCTGAAATGGAAATGTAAAGGTTTTCATTGAGATGTTACCCTTACATGAGAAAGAAGTCCGGATTTTACCGGACTTTTTCTTTTTACTGTTTGCTGTGGATTTAGCGTGCCTTTTGCTCCATACCAAAGCTATACCAAAGCCGTATTAAATTCAATTATTTTCGAATTTGATACGGCTTTGGTTTAGGCATGGTATACGGAGTAATGTGTGATTACAGGGGCAAAACACCAGATTGTAAATGCCAGGTTAAAAATTGGATAAGGGAGAAGCACCAGGTGACATACAATTTACAACAATGTGGAGGGGTTAAAGGTAATGCGTGAATATAACGGCAGGGCAGAAATGAAATGAATAAAAAAGGGCAGCGATGATATATCGCTGCCTTTTACTGCTATTGTCGGTTCCTGATTGTACTTTAATAGCCCCAGTCTTTGATGATTGCCAGGTTCTGGCGCATTGCTTCAATCGGTTGCATTCCCTGGTAGGCTTCCTGTTCAATGACAAAAAGTGTTGTGCCCATATCCCTGGCCATGTCGGTCACCTCACGTGCACCAACCAGTCCCTTGCCAAGGATTGTACTTTCATAGCCTTCTCCGCCTTCCGTGCGGATCATGTCTTTGACATGGATGTTGTCATAACGGCCGGGGTACTTGCCAAGGACATCCTTTGCAAGGGCACCTGCAATATACATGTTGCCCATATCGAGCTGCATAACCACCTTGTCGGCATCGGTGTTTTTCATCATCAGGTCAAATACTTTTTCTCCGTTCAGCTCCTCGCTGAATTCAAAATCATGGTTATGGTAGCCAAAGCGCATACCCTGCCGGTTGCAAAGTTCCCCGCACTTGTTGAACACTTCCATAAACTTCATCAAATCGTCATAAGTCTGCCTGAGGCTGGCATCGAGCCAGGGGCTGACTACATATTGCTGGCCCATATAGGCGGCATCATCCACCAGTTTTTTCCATTCGTCGGTAAAGTCATTCTGCTGTTCATTCCAGTGATTTCTGCCCAGGACAGTATGGCCTGAAGGCATACTTAATCCCAAATCATCAAGTACTTTCTTAAACTCCTCGGCTGTCCAGCCATAGAAGCGATGGTTTACATAATTGGCATGTTCAACATGGGTATAACCCATGTCGGCCAGTTCAGTTAAAGTCGCACGGGGATCCTGCTTCATTTCGTCACGGACACTGTACAGCTGAAGGGCCACAGTTCTTCCGCTGGTCCTGCCCACCGGGCTGCAGGCAAATTGGGGCAACAGTGCAGCAGCTGTTAATGCCAGTCCGCTGCTCTTTAAAAATTCTCTCCTTGTCTTTCTCATTTTAAATCAGGTTTTACAGAATTTGAATATATTGTTTCTTGTTGAATATTGGCCATTTTACGAATGAAAACCTAAATCTACAAATTAATCCTTTTTCCAGTACCTTAAAGCATGAGGCAATCCCATAATTTTCAGCAAAATAATATATTTTTGAGAAAAGTTCAAAAAAATGGAGCGTCGTAAGTTTATCAGGCAAGTTGCCGCAGGAATGGTGGTGATCCCAATGGGTCCCCGGTATTTAATAAACCTGCCAGGGCAGCTTTCAAAAATCAGGTTGGGAGGGCCTGTGTACGGTAAGTTTTCATCGCCCCAGGCCTGGGCGGAAGCCCATCAGAAGGAAGGTTTCAGCGCTGCATATTGTCCGCTCTCACCCACGGCGGGCGATGATGAGGTAAGGGCATATATGGAGGCTGCCGCAAAATCCGGCATTGTGATAGCAGAAGTTGGGGCATGGAGCAATCCTATCAGTCCTGATAGTGAAGCAGCAGGAAAAGCGATTGAGAAATGTATTGCTTCATTGGAACTTGCCGACAGGATTGGAGCCCGTTGTTGTGTGAACATCAGTGGTTCGCGTAACCCGGTTCACTGGGCCGGCCCGCACCCTGAAAACCTGACTGCAGATACATTTGACCTGATTGCGGAGACAACAAGAAAGATTATAGATGCTGTAAATCCGCGCCGCAGCTTTTTTACACTGGAGGCCATGCCATGGAGCTATCCTGATTCAGCCGACAGTTACCTGAAGTTAATAAAAGCTATTGACCGCAGAAGTTTTGGCGTGCACATCGATCCGGTCAACTGGATTACCAGTCCTCAGGTTTACTACAGCAACGGCGACATGATTCGGGATGCCTTCCGGAAACTTGGGCCATATATTAAAAGCTGCCACGCAAAAGATATTGTTATCAGGGAGGATGTTTACGTTCCTTCATTCGAAGAGGTAAAGCCGGGATTAGGGTACCTCGATTACCCGGTATTTCTTTCGGAACTGGCCTCAATGGGTGATGTTCCCCTGATGATGGAGCATCTCGGTTCGCAGGAGGAGTATGCGAGTGCTGCCGCATATATAAAAAATAAAGCAAAACAGACAGGTATTGATGTGCGATAATTGATCAGGAGGTGCCAACGTTAAGCAAATGTTAAAAGACGAAAATGTATTTTGTTTGCCGCGTTGAATAACCAGCGATGATCAGGCAGATACCGGTGGTTTTTGTCAATAGGTTACTTTACAGGAATATACACCCCTTATCCTACCGTAACACTTGAATAATCAGGTACTTTTTTAACGATATTCATCCTGTTTTCAAAAACATATTTTTCGGCATAAAACGGCACTTTTCAATGTTTTTTGTTATCAGTTATCGAAATCTTGTTATTACATTTACGCTTCACTGAAATTCCGGTTGGACCTATGGAATTTCTGTCAGCAGGGGAATTAAAACAATAAATAAGAATATTAAAATATCAGGAATATAATGAACTCGAAAATTCAACAATTAACTGAAACTATTTACAAGGAAGGCTTACAGAAAGCACGTGATGAAGAGGCTGTTATTTTGAATGAAGCAAAGGAAAAAGCTGCTGCCATTGAAAATGATGCCCGGAAAGAAGCTGAGCGGATTGTGGAAGAAGCCGGCAGAAAAGCCAGTGAACTGAAGAAACAGGTTGATTCGGAGATTAAAATGACGATGAATCAGGCTGTTTCGGCCATGAAACAGGAAATCACTTCACTCATTACGATGAATGTTTTACAGCCCCCTGTAAAGGAGCTTTTCAATGACAAAGCTTACCTGCAGTCACTCATCAGCATGGTGGTAAAGGGATGGATGGAAAAGGAAAGTTTTGATTTAATGGTTATCCTGCCTGAATCGGAAAGGGAAAAGCTGGATAAAACATTCAAGAACAGCCTTGCCAAAGAATTGAACAGCGGTCTGGAGGTAACATTCTCACAGCAAATGAAATCAGGCTTCAAAATTGGGCCGGCTGACGGAGGATACCTTATCAGTTTTACAGATGAGGATTTTATTAATTTTCTGAAAGGCTATCTGAAGCCAAAGACCAGCCAATTGCTTTTTGCGGAGGAAAGATGAATAACAGGAAATATTATTACCTGATTGCAGGCTTGCCTGATCTCATTCCTGACGATAAAAAACTTGCATTCACTTCGGTTGATTTAAGAGACTATCTCAGGAACGAACTACATCCTTCGGATTTTGAACTTGTCGAAATGTTGTATCTGCCGTGGGATCACAACAACCTTGTGAATTTAATATACAAGGAGAATGCTGAATGGGATGAAAGGGGGAACTATCCGGTATTATTGCTTGAACAGCTTGCTGATAAAAAACAGTTTGACGGGCTTGATAAAACCGGCCTGCCCGCATATCTTGTAAACTTTGCCGAGACTTTTCATGATGATGAAGAGGAATTTCCAAAGCAGGAAGCCATAAGGTTTCTGACAGAGAAATGGTTTGATTACCTCATGAATTCTGGGAATGATTTTGTTGCAGAATTTGCCCGTTACAGGCTGAACATGTCGAACATCATGCTGGCCATGAATGGGCGCAAGCACCAGATTGCCTATGAAGATGCCCTGATAGGTGATGATGATATCACATATGCATTAAAGAAGAGCCGTTCACGGGATTTCGGGCTTTCCAATGAGGTAAATGATATTGAGAATATCATCCAGATGTTTGAAACAGGAAATATTCTTGACCGCGAGTTGAGGATTGACAGTCATTTCTGGCAGTTTCTTGATGAATCAACCTTTTTCAATTATTTCACAATTGAAAGGGTTCTTGCCTTTGTGCAGAAACTCTTCATCGCCGAGCGCTGGTACAGGCTCGACAAGGAAAAAGGGCAGCATTTATTTAATCAGTTATTAAACGAGTTACAATCAGGGTTTGAATTTCCTGAAGAATTTGCTATAACCTATGGAAAGAGAAAATAACAGAACAACAGGTAAGGTGGTTGGCATTGTGGCTAACCTGGTGATGGTAGAAGTGGATGGCCCGGTTTCGCAGAACGAAATCTGTTTTATTGTGCTGAAAGCCGAAAGCCTGATGGCAGAGGTCATCAAAGTGATTGGGAAAATAGCCTATGTGCAGGTTTTTGAAAGCACACGCGGCCTGATACCAGGTTCGAAAGTTGAGTTCCAGGGGCACATGCTTGAGGCAACACTGGGACCGGGCATCCTGTCGCGCAACTATGACGGCCTGCAGAACGACCTCGATAAAATGGAAGGCATTTTCCTGAAGCGTGGTGATTATACCGATCCGTTGGACAGGGAGCGGCTGTGGGACTTTGTTCCGCTTGCAAAAGCAGGTGATGAAGTGAAGGCTGGCAGCTGGCTGGGTGAGGTTGATGAAAACGGGCAACCCCATAAAATTATGGTTCCCTTTAAAATGAACGGCAACTACCGTATCAGGGAGATAGCCGCTGCCGGAAGTTATAAGGTTGATCAAAAAATAGCAGTACTTGCTGATGCTGACGGACAGGAATTCCCGGTGACAATGGTACAGAAGTGGCCTGTGAAGGTAGCCATCGGTGCCTACAGGGAGAAACCCCGTCCGTTTAAGCTGCTTGAAACAGGTGTCAGGTGTATGGACACACTGAATCCCATTACTGAAGGTGGGACAGGCTTTATTCCGGGTCCTTTCGGAACTGGAAAAACGGTGTTGCAGCATGCCATTTCAAAGCAGGCTGAGGCCGATATCGTGATTATAGCAGCCTGTGGTGAGCGTGCCAACGAGGTTGTTGAAGTGTTTACTGAATTCCCTGAACTGGAAGACCCGCGCACCGGCAAGAAGCTGATTGAACGTACAATCATTATCGCAAATACATCGAATATGCCTGTTGCAGCAAGGGAAGCTTCGGTTTATACAGCCATGACAATTGGGGAATATTACCGTGCAATGGGATTGAAAGTACTGCTGATGGCCGATTCTACTTCACGATGGGCACAGGCACTCCGTGAAATGTCGAACCGGTTGGAGGAACTTCCGGGCCCCGATGCATTCCCGATGGACCTTTCTGCAATCATTTCTAACTTTTACTCACGTGCTGGATTCGTATACCTGAATAATGGCAGTACAGGCTCCATTACATTTATCGGTACTGTTTCGCCTGCCGGAGGTAACCTGAAAGAACCGGTTACAGAAAGTACAAGAAAAGCTGCACGCTGTTTTTACGGGCTTAACCAGGCAAGGGCCGACAGCAAGCGTTATCCGGCAATTGACCCCATTGACAGCTATTCAAAATATCTTGAATATCCCGAGGTACAGGAAAACCTGGCAAGGAACGTTGGAGAATCATGGCTGGGAGATGTGATAAAAGCCAAAGATGTTCTTTTACGCGGCAAGGAAGCCATGGAGCAAATCAATATTCTTGGTGACGACGGTGTACCAATGAGCTTCCATGAAACTTTCTGGAAGTCGGAACTTATCGACTTTGTAATTCTTCAGCAGGATGCGTTTGATAAAATTGATTCATCAACACCTATGAAGCGTCAGAAATACATGCTTTCGAAGGTGCTTGGCGTGATAGACAATAAATTCAGCTTCAATCACTTTGAAGATGTTAGTATCTTTTTCAAGGAAGTGATAAACCAGTTCAAGCAGATGAACTATTCGGAGTTCGAATCTGAAAAATTCAGGCAGCACGAGCAGGCTCTTGAAGAATTATTAATGAAAAGGGCAAATTAAATCAGGCAAATCAATAATACAGAAAAAGAAAGATTATGGAAAGCCAGGCATTTCAGAAAATATATACCAAACTGACGAACATCACAAAAGCAACCGTAACGCTGAAGGCAAGCGGTGTCGGATACGATGAGATAGCTTCGGTGAACGGCAGGCTGGCACAGGTTGTAAAAATTACAGGCGATGATATTACGCTTCAGATTTTTGAGGGCACCGAAGGGATTCCAACAAATTCGGAAGTATCATTTTTGGGCAGGCCACCGCAGCTGACTGTCAGTGATGAGCTTGCCGGAAGGTTTTTTAATGCGTTTGGAAACCCCATTGACGGCGGTCCTGAGATTCAGGGAGAAGTTCGTGATATTGGTTCACCATCGGTTAACCCTGTCCGCCGCAAGCAGCCGTCAAACCTTATTGCTACAGGTATTGCAGGCATCGACCTGAACAATACGCTGGTTTCGGGGCAGAAGATCCCATTCTTCGCTGACCCTGACCAGCCATACAACCAGGTGATGGCTTTGGTTGCATTGCGTGCAAAAACCGACAAGATCATTCTTGGAGGGATGGGTCTTACAAACGATGACTATTTATATTTCAAAAACGTTTTTGACAACGCAGGTGCTCTCGACAGGATCATCAGCTTTGTAAACACAACAGAGAACCCGCCGGTTGAACGGCTTTTGGTTCCTGATATGGCTTTGACGGCTGCAGAATATTTTGCAGTTGACAAGAATGAAAGTGTGCTGGTGCTTCTGACCGACATGACGCTCTATGCCGATGCTCTGAGTATTGTGTCGAACCGTATGGACCAGATTCCTTCAAAAGACAGTATGCCCGGTTCACTTTATTCCGACCTTGCACGTATTTATGAGAAAGCTGTGCAGTTTCCGTCAGGGGGTTCCATCACAATTATTGCTGTAACAACCCTGTCGGGTGGTGACATTACCCATGCTATCCCTGATAATACCGGTTATATTACAGAAGGTCAGTTGTTTTTGAGGCGCGATACTGAAATCGGGAAAGTTATTGTTGACCCGTTCCGTTCGCTGTCGCGTCTGAAGCAGCTGGTTATCGGCAAGCAGACCAGGGAAGATCATCCACAGGTGATGAACGCAGCCATCCGTCTTTATGCCGATGCTGCAAATGCACGGACTAAGCTTGAAAACGGATTTGACCTGACCGATTATGATGAACGTACACTGAAGTTTGCCAAGGAATATTCCGATCGTATTCTTGCCATTGATGTGAATGTGGATACTAATACGATGCTCGATATCGCCTGGGAACTGTTCAGCAAGCACTTTAAGAAGGCTGAAGTTGCCATCAGGGAAAACCTTGTACAGAAGTTCTGGGTACAGTAGCATCATTTCCGTTGTGAAATGTGAAATAAATTGTAACTGAATAAAATACTGATAAGTGGCAATAAATTTTCAATATAATAAGACAGCTTTACAGACGCTCGACAAGCAGCTGAAGATAAGGGAACGGGCATTGCCTACCCTGAAAAACAAGGAGTCGGCGCTGCGGGTTGAGGTTAAAAGGGCAAAAGACAAGGCTTCGGAACTTGAAAATACCTATAACAGCCGGATAGCTGAGTACGATAATATTTCACGCCTGTGGGGTGAATTCGACCAGTCTCTTATCCGTATCAGTGATGTTGAGCTTTCCTCAAAGAAAATTGCAGGGGTGTTTACTCCTGTTCTTGAAGACATCAAATTTGAAACTAATACATCAAACCTTTTTAATCAACCGGTCTGGTTTGCCGAAGGTATATCCATTATTCGTGATGTTGCTTCAATTGCCATTGAAAGGGAAGTGTTCCTGAAAAAAATGGAGGTGCTTGATTTTGCACGGAAGAAGACTACGCAGAAGGTAAACCTTTATGAAAAGGTTCAGATTCCAGGGTTTCAGGATGCCATCAGGAAAATTAAGCGTTTCCTGGAAGACCAGGATAATTTATCGAAGTCGGCACAGAAAATTGTGAAGGACAGGCAGGAAAAACAAAGACAGGAGGCTGAGGTATGATAGTTCCGATGCATAAATATGTTTTCCTGGTTTACCATTCGGCATACCAGGATTTCCTGAAAAATATCCGGAAAACAGGTGTGGTGCATATCACTGAGAAAAGAAATGAGCCTACACCTTACATGCAGGAACTTTTCAGGCAATATACAGAAGTTGATAAAGCTGCTAAAAAGCTAGATCTGCTTGAGACTGATGAAAAAAGTGCAAAACCCGGTTATAAGACAGGTGAGCAGGTTTATCTGAGGTTAAAGGAGATGGAAAAGGAGATGGAACACCTCCATCACCGGATGGTTCAACTTGAAAAGGAAAAGAAACAACTGACTCCGTGGGGTGATTTTGACTGGGACATGATTGACAGACTTGAAGAGAACGGCCTCAGGGTACGTTTCATGTCGAGTCCTGTAAGAAAATACGATCCTGAATGGGAGAACATCTACTACATTCATGTGATTGGTGATCTGGATGGACACCGTTATTTTCTGAAAGTTGAAAAACTGAACGGAGATACAGAAGGCAATGGCCCTTCAGAAATTGCAGAGGCTGATGAACTTTTGCTGCCCAGGCGTTCGCTCAGTCAGATTGACAGTGAAGTGAAGCAGCTGAAAGATGAAGCAGAACAGCTGAAAGCTGAACTGCACCAGATTGCATCGCATTGCAAAGTGTTGTTGAGAGCATATTCGGTTGAGCTTCAGCAGTTGCTTTCAGAACAGAATGCCTTGCTCCAGACTTCAGATGAAGTGGAAGGAAAGGTACGTATGCTGGAGGGTTGGGTACCTGAAAATAGAAAGGCAGAGCTTGACGATTATCTTGAAAAGAACCAGATTCTGTACACTTCTGAAAAGCCTTCAGGGGATGATCGTGTACCTATCCTTTTAAAGAACAACCGCTTTGCCAGGCTGTATGAAGTCATTGGTAAGTTGTACGAACTTCCAAACCACAGGGAACTTGACCTGGTTCCATTCTTTGCACCCTTCTACATGATGTTTTTTGGTTTTTCACTTGGAGATGCAGGATATGGGCTTGTAATTATTGCTTTTGCGCAGTTTCTGAAGAAAAAGCTGCCCGATTTGCGAATGGTCATGAACCTTGCACAATGGCTGGGACTTGCAACTGTTCTTTTCGGTATCCTTACGGGAACTTTTTTTGGCATTGATTTGATAAATTCGGAGATACCATGGCTTGAAGGGTTCAAAGCCTATATGATAAATACCGACCAGTTATTTAACCTTGCCATCATATTTGGGGTGATCCAGATACTTTTTGGCATGGTATTGAAGGTTGTGAACATTTCACGCGTGCATGGATTCTGGTACTCACTTTCAACTATCGGATGGCTTGTTTTATTAACCGGCCTGCTTGCAGTTTACGGACTCAAGTCGGGAGATGTGATCTCAGAACAGGTTGCTACGGTAGTGCAATATGCGGTTTTGGGCATTTCGGGAGTTTTGATCTTCCTTTTGAACCATCCCAAAAGGAACCTGCTCATAAATTTCGGGGCAGGGTTATGGGATGTGTACAGCATGGCTACAAGCCTTCTGGGGGATATCCTTTCCTATATCAGGTTATTTGCCCTGGGTGTGTCGAGTGCCATACTTGGGCTGGTATTCAACAGCATGGCCCTGAGCATGCGTCCTGATAATATTATTCTGGGGCCACTTGTGATGATCATCATCCTTGTTGTCGGCCATGGCATAACCATCTTTATGTCGGCATTGGGAGCTTTTGTGCATCCCATCCGCCTTACATTTGTGGAATTTTACAAGAATGCCGGGTTTACAGGAGGAGGTAAAGCCTATAGCCCCTTTGCAGAGCCTGATATAAAAACAAATGATTGAAAAAATAAGTAATAACATTTAAAATAAATCGAGAATGGAACCTATTGTTTTAGCTTACATTGGAATTGGATTGATGGTCGGCCTTGCAGGGGTTGGCAGTGCTTATGGAACTACTATTGCCGGGAATGCGGCAGTGGGTGCCATGAAGAAGAACGGGGAGGCTTTTGGTAATTACATCATGCTAACTGCCCTTCCCGGAAGCCAGGGGCTGTATGGATTTGCCGGCTACTTCCTGCTGAACAACTTTGGCCTTTTGCAGACCAATATCAGCTGGGGCGTTGCTGCTTCGGTATTTGGAGCCGGACTTGCACTTGGGCTTGTAGGCCTTTTATCGGCTATAAGGCAGGGACAGGTTTGCGCCAACGGTATTGCTGCCATTGGTTCGGGATATGATGTAGCAGGTAAGACCCTTATCCTTGCTGTATTCCCTGAGCTTTATGCAATTATTGCACTGGCTGCCACCTTTCTTATCGGAAATGCTGTTGCCATGTAATACAGCGTCCTTCATTGATAATAACCGGCAGGAATAGTGATTCTGCCTGAAAAAAATAAGGATAACATCCATTGCCGGGTTTTCCGGCGATGGATTTTTTGTGTTTTAATGCATCAGTTATCAGGTGTTCTACCTTGCAAAAGGAAGGTACGGATGTTCAGCCTGACGTTTTTGCAGAGGAATTGTTATTCCTCCTGAAACTTTCATGATGAGCGTTTTTGTATTGGCCCTTTCATCACCTATGTAGTTATGAACAGCATCAATTGTTCCATAATCAACAACATGGGCATTCCATTGCAGCACTGTATTTACCCGTCCCGGTTTCCCGATTCTTGCTCCAAGTCCGGCCGTTATAAGAGCGACACCAAAAGGAGTTTCACCGTCTTTTTTTCTGTAAATCAATGTTGATACATCATCTGATGGTGGCTGCTGATAGCGCAAATCAGCTATAAAGCTATGGATTCCGATGCCTGCTTCGGCAAACGGATGAAACCTGATATGCCTGTAATGGCTTCCGTTGCTGCCCCTGAACCTGTACCTGAGAATAAAGGAAACAGAACTGTTCTGGGTGATGTATTCAACAGGTTCACCAGGAATCAGCTCTGATAATGAATGATGTTTCCCGATTGCTGAGAATTCCGGAAGGTCACTTTTCCCGAAGAGGGTGTAAGCATCGAGCCTGACTATCGTTTCCAGGTGGTTTCCTGCCCTCCTTCCAGCTTCGAAATGAAATGCCATGCCGGGTGCATGGTTAAATTCATTGGTTAATATTGCAAAATCACTTGTGAATTCAGTGGTAAGTAATGCAGCACCTGTTCCTCCTGAAATAAACCACCTGCTTTCCCTTCTGCCGGATTGATTGTTTCCTGCTAAAATGTCTGCGGTGGACAACAGCAGTACCACAAGCAATAGCAGGGTGGGTTTGAAACCGGCAGGTTCAGGCATCAGCCGCATTAGTTTCATCTCAGGTTTCTGTATTACATTAAATGACAGCTAAGTTAAACAATGATTTTCAAATAACAGTTATACATCCTTCAGATGCATTTGCAACTTCGTTTCTGTATTTTTTGAGAAATCCTGTCAGTGGTTTTTCCGGATGCTTCTTCCACACTTGTCTTCTTTTCTCCAGTTCTTCTGCCGATAATTCAACATTGATGACATTTTCTATGGCATCAATTGTTATGATATCGCCGTTTTGGATCAATGCAATATTTCCTCCCTCATAAGCTTCAGGTGTGATGTGGCCAACAACAAAGCCATGAGAGCCACCAGAAAAACGTCCGTCAGTGATTAATGCTACATCCTTGCCCAGGCCGGCACCCATAACAGCACTGGTTGGCTTTAACATTTCCGGCATACCGGGAGCGCCTTTTGGTCCGCTGTTTCTGATAACAATCACATCGCCCGGTTTAACTTCTGTCCGGATGCCTTCGATGGCCGCATATTCATCTTCATAAACCTTTGCAGGTCCAGAAAAACGTTCACCTTCCTTTCCGGTGATTTTTGCAACCGCTCCCATTTCAGCAATATTCCCGTACATGATTTGAATATGACCCTGTGATTTTATGGGGTTGCTGACGGGATGAATTATTTTCTGGCCTTCTTTCAATCCCGGAACTGCTTCAAGATTTTCACCCACGGTTCTGCCTGTCACAGTCATGCAGTTTCCGTTCAATAATTTTTCCCGGAGAAGCAGCTTCATCACAGCAGGTATACCACCGGCCATGTGGAGGTCTTCCATCAGGTAAGTGCCGCTGGGTTTTAAATCGGCAATAAAAGGAGTATTGTTGCTGATGCGCTGAAAATCGTTAAGTGTGAGCTCAACCCCTGCAGTTTTTGCCATTGCCAGTAAATGAATGACAGCATTTGTAGACCCACCAAGGGCGATAGTAAGTACGATGGCATTTTCAAATGCCTCCCGGGTCATGATGTCGAGTGGGCGGATGTTTTTTTCAAGAACATTTTTTACAGCTTCGGCAAGCATTCGTGACTCTTCATCTTTTTCACCGCTGATAGCCGGATTTGAAGATGTACCCGGAAGGCTCATGCCCATGCATTCAATGGCAGAAGCCATTGTATTGGCAGTGTACATTCCCCCGCAGGCACCTGCACCGGGGATGCAGTTGCGGATAATATTCCTGTAATCATCATCGGAAAGTGTACCCCTGATTCGTTCGCCGTAAGCTTCAAAGGCTGAAACGATGTTCAGGTCACGGTTATTCCACCGGCCCTTTTTTACTGTCCCTCCGTACATTAAAATGGAGGGGCGGTTTAAACGTGCAAGGGCCATCATAGCTCCGGGCATATTCTTATCGCAGCCTACAATAGGGATTACTGCATCATAGAACTGGGCACTGACTACAGTCTCAATGGAATCGGCAATAATTTCCCGGGAAGGCAGTGAATATTTCATTCCTTCCGTGCCGTTAGTAATTCCGTCACTTACGCCAATCGTATGAAAGACGAGTCCATAAAGGCCTTCCTGCTTGTCAACCTCCCTTTTAACTGCATCCGCCAGCCCATTCAGATGCATATTGCATGGGTTTCCCTGGAAACCTGTACTTACAATTCCTACCTGTGCTTTTTTCTGGTCATTTTCATCCATGCCTATTGCATATAACATAGCCTGTGCTGCAGGAAGGCTATCATCCTGGGTAATCAACCTGCTGAAGGAGTTCAGTTTCTTATTCATAATAGAAAAACAATTTGTTTGGATGCTCTAATTTAGGACAAAAAAATAGGATTTCAAGGCATTACCTGAATGATCAGTGATTTGTGGGTATGTTTCGCCTCATGGCAGACTTTAAGCAGGGAGGTGTTGATTTAGCTGGTGATTTGATATAGGAAAGTCTTATCTTTGCCGTGAAAAATCAAAAAGACATGTCACTTGTAATTGAAGAAAAGGATCTTGAAAAATTCATTATGGTTGGCGACAGGGTGCTGATTAAGCCCAAGACACCATCGTCAAAGACCAAAACCGGGCTTTACCTTCCGCCAACTGTGCAGGAGAGTGAGAAAATCCAGAGCGGCTATATCATCAAAGTTGGCCCGGGATATCCTATTCCTGCTGTTTCTGAAGAGGATGAGGTTTGGAAACAGAAGGAGGAAAGCGTAAGGTATGTCCCTTTGCAGGCGCAAAGAGGTGATTTGGCTGTTTACCTCAGCAAAAGCGGTTTCGATATTGAGTTTAACAGCGAAAAGTATATTATTCTCCCGCATTCGGCCATTTTGATGATTATAAGAGACGAAAGCATACTTAAATAAAAAAAGGCTGCCCCAAATTCAAAGGCAGCCTGTTTTTTTATATCCTGTTATTGATTATGCCGATTCACTGCAGGCATCGTATATGCCTTCAAACAAATCTTTAATGTCGGTAGCAGCAACTGCCGAAAAGGCAAGTCTCAGGTTGTTGCCCAGGCTGATGGTCCCTATGCTGTATTTGTTAATGAGCAGCTGGCGGATCTCCTCGCCTTTAAGCCCACTGGCAAGGCTGATGCACATAAAGTACCCGCTGTTGAATGGCAGGGGGGTAAAATATTGCTGGTATTTTTCATCTTTAAGTGCATCTTTTACAGCTTCATACCTGGTTTGCATCAGCGTAAACTTAGCATCCTTCTGGCTGTTGTAATTCCTGTCGTTGTATGTTGCCAATAAAAGTGATTGCGACAGGTTAGAGGCATTTGAAATGTTTCCGCGGACTGCACCTGCAGTTTTTGCTTCAAGCGCTGCATACAATTCCTCATCGCCTCCCTTTACGGCATAGGTCATGAATCCTACCCTGAATCCCCATACATAATCTTCCTTGGTAGCTCCGTCGAGTTTTACGGCAAGGACATTTTCATGAAGGTTTGAAAGCGGGGCAAATATACTTTCGCGGGCAATTCCCTCTTCATAGACAAGTCCAAAATATGCATCATCAATGATACATACTATCTGGTTTCCCTTCTCCGCCATACGTCCGATGATTGCCACAATGGCATCGGCTTCGCTCTGTGTGGGCGTATATCCTGTTGGGTTGTTGGGAAAATTGAGGAGCACAATTTTTTTCCCTGTGCTGCCATTATTGAGGCATTCCTCAAAAGATTCAAGGTCGAACTGCCGGTTTTTAAACAGATTAAACTTAATAATCCGGGCATCATAGGCATTTGAAAGAATCAGGTTATAGTTTCCCCAGAATAAATCAGGTACAATTACTTCATCACCGGGATTGACAAAAAGGTATCCTGCCATACTCATTCCATGGGTCAGTGCATTTGTAACAACAGGAAGGCTTATGGTTGTTTTTCCCAGCGATGGGTTCTTTTCGTAAATCATGCTTTTCCACCTGGCGCGAAGATCAGCACGGCCAAAGCTGGGGGCATAGGGAAAGGCAAGAGAAGGGTCAATTTTAATCCTTGCAGCAAGGCTCTCTAGGCGCATTGGTGTGCCGTCATCTTCTACTGCAGTTCCTATTGTTGCATTAATACGGGTGCCTTTGGCTTCGGCTGTTTGTCCCAGTATACCTTTTTTTGGGAAAAAGATATTCTTCCCTTTTTCGGAAAGCATTGAGAATACTGGTGCACTTTTTTCCCGGATAATCTGGTTGAGTTCTTCAGCCTGTGGATTCATAAAATGATGTTTTTTGCTGGTTTTTCAATAATACTTTGTGATTTAATGATGCAAGATAAAAAACATGTCAACATTAACTTCAGATTGTTGACAAAATGATTTGTTTTTTGATATAATTCTAACAAATGCCCTTGTTTATCTTTTGCAGGCAATATATTGACGGACACCGCAAAATGCATATATTCGCATAAAAAACTAAGCATCATCAGGTATGAAAATCAACAAATTTGCATCAGGAACAATTTTGGTGGCTGCTCTGTTTATGAGTGCCTGCAGCAGTGATTCACAAAACAACGGATGGCGTGGCCCCATGCGCGATGGAGTAGTAACAGGCTTCCGGTCGCCGGATGTATGGCCCGGACAGCTCACACAGGTTTGGTCGCAAACGGTAGGGCTATGTGATGCTTCTCCTGTTCTTTCGGATGGCCGGTTATTTCTTCATGTAAAGCAGGATGACAATGAAGTCACCCTAAGCCTGGATGCAAAAACAGGCAGGGAATTATGGCGTACTGTCAATAATACTGCCCCACTGGTAACAGGTGGTGCTGCTCCGCATCCCGGCCCCAGAAGTACTCCGTATGTGTATGGTGGTAAAGTTTATACCTGTGGGGCAGGAGGTATATTAACTTGTATGGATGCAAAGACAGGTGAGATTATATGGCAGAACAGGGATTTTAAAGAAGTTCCTGAATTTAATACGGCAATGTCACCGATTGTGGATGACAATATTTGTTTTGTTCATTTAGGAGGCAGGCTTACGGGAACTGTTGCTGCACTGAATGCAGCAACAGGTGAAAAGCTTTGGGGCCTGGAAGGCCATCCTGCAACATATTCCTCGCCGGTTATGATGAAGGTGGGTAATGAAAAAGTACTGGTTGTGCAAACCGAGACAGATTTGATTGGCATATCGGCTGATGGTAATCTTTTATGGAAATTGGCTACCCCCGGAGAACGGCGGTTTTACAATTCTTCAACCCCCGTTGTAAATGGACAGAATATTATAATTGCAGGGCAGGGGCTTGGAACAAAATCGTTCAGGGTTGATAAAACAGGTGACAGGTATTCACTGAAGGAAGAATGGGCAAACCCTGATTTCGGGGTCTCGTTCAATACTCCATTGTTAAAGGATGGTTACCTATATGGACATGAAGCCCGACTGGGAAAACTGTTCTGCCTTGATGCTTCAACCGGAAGAACCTGCTGGGCCGATACTGTGGCACACAACAGATTTGCTTCTGCTCTTGATTTGGGGAAGGAAATTCTTTCGGTCACTGCCAAAGGAAATCTGTTGGTTTATGCCCCTTCGGCTGAAAAATATTCAGAAATTGCCGTATATGATGTTGCAAAATCAGAAGTGTATGCCCATCCTGTTGTTACCGGCAACAAGATATATATTAAGGACAAGGAGAAGGTTACCTGCTGGGAAGTCGGCCGGTAACAGGTGACGGTATATGGGTATTATCCCTGCCTTGGATTGTAATTCAGGACAGGGATGATTTTTTGATGAATATAGGCAACTAACACAGCGGAGTTTCAAAGGCTTCTGAGGGCTCCTACAATCAGAAAGAATCCCAAAAGGGCAGTAATCGCCGTGATTGCAACAAGCAGGTTTTTGTATTTCAGTTCCTTCCATTCCAGGATGAATGCAGGTATGGCAAGCAGTCCCGTGAGCACAAACAGCAGGTATGCCGGCAGAAGTCGCGCCTGGAATGGCAGTTCTTCAGCCATTTCTTCCTCCATTTCGAAATTGACAATTTCTTCAGGTGTAAGAAAATTGCTTGCAGTAAAAGCACCGGTTGCCAGTGCATAAAGCGCATATAATCCCAGCAGGAAGAAAAGGATGGGGCCCAGCATCCTGAAAATCTTCTTGTGTTCGACCCAGCCATAAACATTTGAAATGATTGCTGCAAACACAAGCCACTGGGGAAGTGTATATAAAAGGATGTCCTGGTTCATGTAAAGTAATTTCAAACAAAAGTGGTGATTTTTCCTTTATCAAAAAAGAAGAAAGGTTGTTCGCCCATTTATTTTTAATTTTAAGCCTTCATTATAATAACAGAAGGAAGTGAAGGAATTAGTTATAAACCCTAAGGCAAAGGCCCTTATATTTGACCTCGACGGCACAATTGCCGATACCATGCCTGTACATTTCATGGCCTACAAGAGCATTCTGCGTGAGTATGGGATTGATTTTACACCGGAAATATTTGCAACCCTTGCCGGGATCCCCGCCGTGGGCACCATCAGAAAGCTGAATGAGATGTATGGTACCACAATGGATCCGGAAGATATTGGTCATTTCAAGGAGAGAGAGTATGAAAAAATCATGCATAAAATGAAACCTGTTGCACCGGTGGTACAGCTGGTAAAACAGTACCATGGCAAGATGCCTATGGCGGTAGGTACAGGTGGTTACCGGAGGCTTGCATGGAAATCACTGGAAATACTTGGATTAAAAGATTATTTTGAAATTCTTGTGGCCAGTGAAGATGTGGAACTTCCTAAACCTCATCCTGAAACTTTCTTAAAATGTGCACAGTTGATGGGTGTTGATCCTGTACATTGTCAGGTTTTTGAAGATGGAGCTCTTGGCATACAGGCTGCTGAAGCAGCAGGAATGATGTCGACGCTTGTTACTGAATATTATACAGTGACAATCGGGAAGGAAGAATAGGATTTATGAAGCGTTGGCATACGCCAGGGCCTGAACTCTCGTCTTTATGTCTGCTTATTGTTTTGCACCAGGACAGGAAGCAGATTTGTTTACCAAACATATGATATGCTGGCCGGATTGTTTCTTTCTGAAGGTATTGCATTTAAGGATAAGTAAAACTATATTTGATGGTATGATTCTGCCGTCAGCCATCTGCACTGGCATGATGCCTGACCTTGTCAGTATTATTATTTGATAACTTAAATCTGTCAGCCATGAAACGAAGAACCTTTATTGAAAAAACCGCGATTGCCTCCGGAATGCTTTTAACTATACCTGCCGTGGACCTGGGGGAGGGTAGTAGCATGACCACATACCCTGTTACGGATTTACATGTGCATACAACCCGTGATTTCACCATCGACAGGATTCTGGAGTTGGGCAAAACACATCAGGTAAATTTTGGTGTTGTTGAGCATCCCATTTCCTGGGCACTTAAAGATGACAGGGATTTGGAGAACTATATAAAAACCTTAAGGAAATATCCGGTTTACATTGGCCTGCAGCCTACTTACCCCGGGTGGAGTAAAAACTATTCGCCTGAATTAATCGCCCAGCTTGATTATATATTGATGGACCCGCAGATTGTCCCGCAGGGAAATGGCAAATCGTGGCATATATGGGAATTCGATACATACATCGATGACACCGAAGACTTTATGAAGAGGTATATGGACTATGCCATGGAAGTGCTGTACAATGAACCTGTAAGTATTTTCGGATGGCCTTTGTTCCTGCCGGTATGCATTGCACGGGATTATTATACGTTATGGACTGAAGAACGGATGCAACAGATTATCACCGCAGCCAAAAGCAGGAATATTGCCATTGAAATCAACGATATGGCCCATACCCCTCATGCTGAGTTCATTCTGGAAGCCAAAAAACAGGGTCTTAAGTTTGCCTTTGGCTCTGACTGCAGGAATGACAATGCCGGCAGGCTGGCATACTGCAGGAGGATAGCCAAAGAATGCAACCTGAAGCCTGAAGATTTTTATACCCCGGTTAGAAAAGTATAGTCTTGCGGTAGCTGATAAGAAAATAAAGTTCATCAGGCACAATGATAATTTTTTATTTTTGAAAGCAGAAAGGGGGAGGAATTGTTATAATGCCTCATAATATGCAATACTGATGTTAAAAACCTGGATATCGGCCGGAGACTTTATTGATTTGTACTATAAGGTGAAACAAAAAGGTGTCGATGTAATCATTTCGATGCTTCATCTGCTGCCGCAGGCAAGGACTGCATCCAAGTGGAATACAGTGACGGCTTCATCAAATTTCTGGATACTTCCGCAGATAAGGACACGGTGGAATGAATTATGTACCGGGAGCCGGGAGATGGAGTATGAAGAATATATCGTTCTGAAATATCTCGATGGAAAACGGGGACTTCGCATGCTGTCGGTTGGTTGCGGCACCGGTTCAAGGGAACGTAAGTTCGCAAGGCACCAGGTTTTCAGTTTGATAGAGGGGATTGACCTGGCAGAGAACCAGGTAAACAAAGCAGCATTGCTTGCATCTGAGGAAAGACTAGGCACTATTCATTATATGGTGGGCGATTTCCTCAAACATGAGTTTAAGCAGGCTCCATATGATCTGATATTGTTTAATTCAAGCCTGCATCATTTTAATCATATCGACAAACTGCTTCAGAACCGTGTTCTTCACCTTCTGAAGGACGATGGATTACTTGTAGTATTTGAATATGTAGGTCCCAACCGCCTTCAATGGACAAAAGAACAGCTGGAGTTTACCAACAGGTTGCTGAAGGAATTACCCGACAGCTATAGGATTAGGGAAAACAGTTCATCGGTTAAAAAGAGAGTTTACCGTCCGGGATTGATAAGGATGCTGATAACAGATCCTTCAGAAGCAGTGGATTCAGAATCAATCATTCCTTCATTGCACCGGCATTTTGAAGTTGTTGAGGAAAAGAAACTGGGATGGGACATCACACATCTTTTACTTAAAGATATCGCACATCATTTTAATGATGATACCCCGCAAACCCGGGAACTCCTTCAGTATGTCCTTGAAAGGGAAGATGAATATATGGCCTTGACGGGAAGGAGCGATGGTATTTTCGGTGTTTACCGGAAGAGGTGAAATTGCAGGACGGGAAAAAATGTAAATACTTTTGATTTATTCTCCAAACCGATATCCGATACCTGACTCTGTGATGAGAAAGGTAGGTTTTGATGGATTGTCTTCTATTTTTTTTCTAAGCTGGGCAATAAAAACGCGCAGGTACTGCGTCTGCTGGATGTAACCATAACCCCATATTTCTTTAAGTATATACTGGTGGGTGAGTACTCTTCCACTGTTTTTTGCAAGCAGATAGAGTAATGAATATTCGGTAGCCGTGAGCTTTAATATTTCATTGTTCTTTTTTACTATATGACTGATATTGTTTATTGTAAGAGAACCTATTGTTAATTCTGGTGAATCAGAAGTACTTATACCAGATCTGAATGCAGCCCTAATCCGGGCAAGCAGTTCACCTGTTCTGAATGGTTTGGTGAGGTAATCATTTGCCCCATTGTCAAGAGCCCTTATAATTTCTTCCTCTGAATCGCGTACTGAAAGAATGATAATAGGCTTCTGATACCATTCTCTTAATTTTTTAAGTATTTCCTGACCATCTGTATCAGGTAATCCCAGATCGAGGATAATCAGAGAAGGATGATGCGTGGCAGCATCTGTCAATCCTTCTTTCCCATTAACAGAAAGAACTACTTTGTATTCATTTGATGTGAGCGTAATATCCAGTAATCTTCGTATTGGCTTCTCATCATCAATAATCAATATTGGACCCTTTTCATTAACCATAGACTTCTTGAATATATTTAATATCGGGTATTTCTGATGGAATACTGATAATAAATCTGGCACCTTTCATAATTCCGTTTTCAACATGAATAGTTCCTCCATGAGCCTCAACAAATCCTTTTGCAATGGATAAACCCAGCCCAAGCCCTCCGGTTTTATGTTCATGAACCCTGAAAAATTTCCTGAAGGCATTTTTTAATTCACTTTCAGGAAATCCGGGACCTCCATCCTCTACTTCAATTACCATGTAATCTTCGGAATAATCAACTGTAAGTGAAATTTCAGATGCAGGAGGAGCATATTGAGTGGAATTTATAAGAAGATTATAAAGAACATGTTCCATTAAGCCAAAATCGATTTTAACCAGAGGCATTTCTTCCTTTACAACTGTTTTTAGGGTGTATGATTGTAGTTCATCTTTCAAATCATGGGTGACCTTATTTATCAGGTCATTCATATCACACCAGTCAAGTCGGGGAGAAATATGACCGCTTTCAAGCCTTGAAATATTCAGAAGGTTTTCAATTAACCTGTTTAGCCGTAAGGATGCAGTAAAAATCTCCTTACATAAATCCTGTCGCAATTCTTCAGGATTCATGGAATTGATGATTGAATCAGATGCCCCCATTATTGTTGCAACCGGGATTCGAAGCTCATGGGATATAGAATTAAACAGTGTTTTATAGAGACGATCTGATTCATCAAGAAACCTTGCTTTTTGTGCCATTTCGCCTAGAAATTCTCTCTCCAGGGCGTTTGAAATCTGGACTAGAATAGTTTGCCAGTATGATTTTTGATCTTCAGTGAAAGGTTTTTGAAGCTTAACTGCAACCACTCCCGGACTAATTCTTGTCCCATTTAAAGGAAAATAAGTAAAATCACCTGCATAATTCTGATCTGTGAAAACTCCCGGCTTTGCTGCATTTTTAAAAACCCAGTCGGAAACTTGGTATTCTGCTGGTGTAATCTTTTTGTCGTGCTGCAATTGTCCTGTATCATGTAGGATATTATCACCATCCTGTAAAATGAAATGTGAATCAAGATGAAAATGGTTTTTAATTTCGCTTTGAGCAACATTAAGTACCTCTTCTATGCCACTTGCCTTTGATAATTCGCGGGTTAGCTGAAAAAGGGCATTGGTTCTTTTTTCCCTGTCCCTGACCAGTTTTTCCTGAGTGCGGACCCTTGTAGTCAAAATACCATTTAACAGGGCTATGATGAAGAATAATCCAAATATCAGGATGTCTTCTGTTTTATGAATGTTAAAGGTGAGGTGAGGAGGTATGAAAAAGAAATTCCATAGTATGGCACTTAAAGTGGAGGCCATCAATACCGGACCTGTGCCCATGAAAGTTGCAAGAATCGATACTACAAAAAGAAGCACAAAAGATACAACATGATAGTTATTTGTGCTCGTAAAAAGAGTTGTCAGCAGAACAACAGCTACTATAATCAGAATGGAGAATATGTAGTGTGTAATCACTTTTCTTTTTAAAGGCAGATTCATAATGCTATTCATAAAGTATCAATTTCATACTCAAAAGTAAAGATAGTCTTATTATTCCTTCCAGAATTTTCCTGAAAATAGCGTTAAAACGGTAAATATTTCCAATCTTCCTAAAATCATTAATACAGTCATTATAAACTTAGCTATATCGGACAAATGGGCAAAATTAGAAGCAGGTCCTACTGAGCCGAAGCCTGGCCCTATTCCTGCCATAGCTGTTGCTGCAGCACTGGCTGATGATAATCCATCAAGCCCGGAAAAGACTAGAAAGATGGTTCCTGTAATAAAGATGATTAGATAGAGAGCTACAAATGTCAGAATGGAGTTGTTTACTGATTCATTGATGCTTTTCCCATTCAGATTTAAAGAGAAAACAGCCTTGGGATGAAGATTTTCGCGGAACAATCGATTTACATTTTTGATAACTAAAACAAGACGGGCAATTTTAATTCCCCCGGCTGTGGAACCGGTACTTCCTCCAAAGAACATGGAAAAGAAGATAATGATACATGCAAAAGAAGGCCATAACAAATAATCAGAAGATGCAAATCCCGTACATGTTATAATGGATATTACCTGAAAAAAGGAATCCCTGAATGACTGCTCAAAAGATTTATCTCCTGTTAGATATATTATGAATGTAATAAGACTTCCGGTGAACAAAACCAATCCGTAATAAAATTTCACTTCTTCATTGTTCCTGATTTTGTTATACGATTTTTTTATCATGTAATAATGGATGATAAAATTTGTACCACTCAGCAACATAAAAATCATAACCACATACTGGATGTAAGCCGGATAGCCTCCAATACTGCTATTTTTGGGAGAAAATCCACCTGTCGCTATAGTGCCAAAAGCATGACATACACTTTCAAAAAGATTCATTCCTCCTGCGAGCAACATGATAATTTCCATAAGTGTCAGGCTTAAATATATATATGCCAGGCGTAAGCCGACAGATTTTATTTTTGGCTGAATCTTTTCCTGGAATGAGGATTCAAGGGTAAAAAGATGATAGCCACCTTCATGTAAAGTGGGCATAATTATAATGAATAAGACGATAATTCCAATACCTCCTATCCAATGGGTAAGACTTCGCCAGAAAAGGATTGAGTATGGAAGTGCTTCGATGTCAGTTAATATAGAAGAACCGGTGGTAGTAAACCCGGATGCTGATTCAAAGTAAGCATCAGTTAAAGATGGGATAGACCCTGAAATTATATAAGGCAGGCTTCCCATTATACTGACTGAAAACCATGAAAGAGCTACCATGAAGAATGCTTCTTTTCTTTTTAAAGATTCTTCTTTATGGTTTTTTGTGCCTAAATATAATGTGAAGCCTGTTACACCTGTTATTACGGATGAAATAATAAACGGACCGATGTTTTCATTGTATATAAGTCCAACAACAGCTGACAGAATTAAAGCTGCTGAAATAATCAATGAAATTCTGCTAAACAGGTATAATATAAGTTTCCAATTTAGTATATGATACATTTGCCATCTTTGATAGAAAGGACAAATTTGCGGTTGATCTTATAAACAGAATATAAAAGAAATCACGATCAGCATAAAGATTTTATAAAGATTGTCAATACGGGAACAAATCTTCTCTGGTTAAAACGAGTAAATTAAATGGAGTTTCAAATTATATACTTTTAATTATCAGGAATATCCGGGGTAAAAATATTACTCCGCCTGTAATAGCTGAAATTACAGATGAAACCAGGACGGCTGCTGCGGAATAATCTTTTATAAGCTTTATTCTGCTGTTCCATTCCGGTTCTATAATATCCGCAAGATTTTCTATGGCAGAATTAACAAGTTCCGAAATCAGCACCATTCCTGAAACGATGGCAATTGCTATCCATTCGGCAGGAGTAATCTTTAGCAATACTCCAATTACAATTGCAATAACAAGGATGGCAACGTGAATGCGTGCATTGTGCTCATTTTTCACAAGGTAAATCAAGCCTCGCAGTGCATGAGATAAACTATCTCCTCTTTTCCTGAGGGAAAACTTTTCAGGGTGTTTCATTTTTATCTGCTATTTGTTTTCTTCCTTGAAGGTTGTCATTGCAGGTTAAAGTTATTCTAAAAAACTACACAACGATAGTCAGTTCATATAATGGTTCATCATCAGCTTCTGGAATCATTCATCTCTTTTTCTATCTTTACATAGGGATTCAGGATTTATTAACCAATAACATATGTGTCAGATGAATGTAAATCTTGTTGAAATCAAGGATTCAGATTTCCCATTTATAAAGGAAATCTATGACTGGTATGTCTTGCATTCCACAGCCACATTTCATACAGAACCGGTAACAATTGATGATTTAAGAAAAATTATTCCGGTTGCACATCGAAAATATAAATCATTCATCATATTTCACGAGGGGATACCCTGCGGTTATTGTTATATCTCACAGTACAAGCCAAGGCAGGCGTATGACAGAACTGCCGAGGTTACCGTATATCTTCATCATAGTTACAGGGGCAGAGGAGTTGGGCAAAAAACAATTGAACTGCTTGAAGCCATTGCAAAAGAAAACAAAATATGTGTTTTGCTGGGAATCATTACAGGAGAGAATCATCAGAGCATACATGCTTTTGAGAAGTCAGGATTTGAAAAATGTGCCCATTACAAAAAGGTTGGAGAGAAATTTAACCGTCTGCTGGATGTGGTATCGTATGAAAAAATAATTGAACCCAAGTGATTCCAGGTGCACCTTCTCCGATGATGATTTACCTGTGATTTGCAGGGTTGTGAAAGTTTTAATTTGTGGCGCCGTTTATTTTCCTGATGAGTCCTGTGAGCATTTCAGGTGTCAGGGGTTTATTCCAGAAATCAAAAATACTTTCATATTCCTTTGCCAGTTTCTTTTCGCTTGACAGTACAGAGTTTGTAAGCAGGATAACGCGGGTACTCATGCTGTGCAGCCTGTATCTGTTTTCATATTCAGTTACAAATTCGAAGCCGTTCATGCCCGGCATGTTGATGTCAACAAACATGATATCAGGAAACTGATTGATTTGTCTGCAACTCTCCAGAAACTGAAGTGCTTCCTCTCCTGAAGTTCTGATATCATACCTGGTAACTCCTGCTGATTCAAATATATACGTCACCAGTTCATTTGACAGTTCATCATCATCAAGTAAAAAAAATCTTAACATGATTTTCAATTATTATAAGGCAGCATAAAAATAGTAAACAATGAACCTTCATTTACATTACTCTCCACTTCAATTTTTCCGCCATTTTTAGTTACTATACTTCTTACAAGATAAAGGCCAAGCCCACTGCTCTTTACATTTGATGAAAAACGCTTGAACGGTTTGAATAATTCTTTGCCATAAAGGGGAAGGTTTATCCCCGTGCCATTATCGGAAAAAGAAAGCCAGACAAAGTTCTTTTCAAATCCTGATTTAATATGTATAACCAATTGTCGATCATCAGATTTAAAGTTAAAGGAGTTGCTCAGCATATTTCTGAAAATGCTGTAAAGGAAGGATTCAACATATGAAACTGATTTACATTCCGAAAAATCATAACTTATTTTAGGGCTAATCTTTTTTATTTCCTCTCCAAATTCTGCCAATACTTTATCCAGAACTTTTTTAAAAAATAGTGTCTTAATACCAGAACTTAAATCTTTTTCAATTGAAATAATATTTACAAGCCCAGAAATTGTCATATCAAGGGTGTTGATTACCTCCTTATATTTGGTCTGCATCAAGAGTTTTTTCTCCTTCTCCCGGGTAGTTTCAATGATTTGGGTAATCATTTTAAGGTTAGAAACAGGTGCTTTTAAATCATGTGCAGCAGCGAAAACAAAAGTATCCATCAGTTCATTCATCCTTCTAAGTTCCTCGCTTCGGTTTTTTTCATTCCTGTATGCGTTGATGGCTTCCATTTTTTCGGTGACATCACGACAGATGCTCAATGCCTGCACAGTTTTCCCATTTTTGCCTGTCTTGAATGATAAATCGCGTACATCAAACCAGTGCAGATTTCCTGAACTGTCTTTTATCCTGAATACAGATTCCCGTACCTCTCCAGGTTCAAGGTGCACCATTTTGGCCATTTCAATGATCCGTCTTTTCAAATCATCGGGGTGAATCATCTTCTCAAATGATTTTCTGTCGGCAGCATAAACATCCTCCGGATTGTAACCCAGTGTAGTATTTATCCCTTTATTGACATAAACAATTTTCCATTTGTTGATGTCATAAACAAAAAGCACATCAGGGGTTGAGTCGGTAATCAACTGTGTAAAATGCTTGTTTTCCATCAGCTCCAGGGTACGTTTTTTTACTTCTTTTTCAAGTTGTATCCTGTATTTATCTTCCGATTTTTTCAGGGCCTCCTCTGCGCGGGCCCATTCCAGGGCAGCCCAGGTTCGTTCGGCAGTATCATCAATCAATGCAATTTCTTCTTCAGTCCAATCATGTTTTTCAGAAAAATGTACAAAAAGGATAGCCTTGAGCCTGTTGTTCTTAATGAGCGGTTTATTGACGGATGCCCCGATCCCGAGAACCTTATGCTCTTTTTTTTGACGCGGACTTAATGAAGAAAGTTTATCTATATCATTTCTTATGACTGTATTGCCTTTAATTAATTCTGCCAGCAGATCTTCACCATAATCAGCATAGGAATAGATACCTTCAAGTCCCTGTACGTCCCTTGTGTAATTACGTGTTACTTTAACCAGCTCACCATTTCCCATGTCTTCAGCATATCCGGCACGGTGGGCACCCATATGTTCTCCAAGTATACGCACTGCCTCAAACTGAATCTGAACAGGGTCTTCCAGGAAATGGAGGGCATCGCTCAGTTTAAGCAGGTATTCCTTTCTGGCCTCTGTCCTTTTAAGTTCGAGCTCCATTTTTTTCATGTGGGTAATATTCTGGGCTATAGTTATGCCTCCTATTATTTCACCTTTTTCATTACGAATCGGGGCTGCATTATTCAGAATAAAGGCGCTTTCTCCGTTAAAACGCTCGATTTCAATTTCTTCCTGCAGGATTGTTTCTCCTTTCTGAATGGCACGTGCCATTGCCCAATCCTTTGGTTTTAGCCTTTCACCCGTATCGGTACGCCATCCTCTGAATCTCCCATAATCAGTGATGTCACCTGCATATTCGCCGCCTTCTCCCCATATTGTTTTAGTTTGCTCATTGCTTTGTGTAATTTTTCCTTCTTTATCGGCAATCCATACAGCAAGAGGTAATGAAACAAGGGTAGCTGAAAGCACCATTTTTTCATAAGCAATGCTTCTGAACAATTCTTCTTTTTCTTCTTCTGCCCGCTTTCTTGAAGTAATATCACTAAACAAAACACCTACATGCAGAAGCTCCGGATCATCCACAGGAAAGGCATAGACTCCCCACCAGCGCTTGAGTGGTGTGGAGAAATATTCGAACTTTTCTGCCTTACGGTTCACAGCGACAGAGCCATAAATGCTGAACCAGAATTCATCATGATCAGGTGCAATATCGCGGATCCACCTGCCTGTAGCATCTTTAATTCCTGTGTGAAGCTCAAAAGAGGGGTTTACATCAAGAAACTGGTAATCCACCGGAACACCCTTCTCATTGAGTTTCAGTTTAATTGTGCATAACCCCTGACCTGACGAGTAATACAATGCCTGATATAGCTGGATTGCCTTTTGCTGTAAATTATCATAAGGGCCCGGCTGGCTGGTATCCTTTAGCACCAGGTTCGTAATATCATGAAAGGTGATCAAACAATTCTCATCAAGTTTTACAGCTTTCATCATAAACCGGAGCTTGACTTTATCATGATGATATGATATTTCATCCTCCCAGGTATCTCCTTTTTCCATCACCTGTATCAGAATGCCAAACAGTCCGGAATTGGCAAGAACAGGCAATCCTGATTTCAGCCTTTTGCCGGTAAGATCCTGCTCGTACAGGAGATCTTCGGCAGGCTGACTGACATACAATAATTCAAAATCAGCGACATGTCTGTTCTCATCATAAACTGGTTTAAGAATCAGTGTTCCTGAAATCGTATTCTCCAGAATTGTCTTGAATGCAGATCCATCTCCGGACAACACTTCTTTCAATGCCATATTTTGATTTTTATTGTGCTTCATTTTAATCCTGGCAGGATTTGTAACAATGTAATATATAAAAAATTATCATGCTCTTAGCGCTATATATGCAATTTGTTGTCATATATTTTCTAAACTGATTTCATCCTTCCAGTTAAACCTTTCTGCATCTTCTGCCCATTTTGGCCAGTGATTATAATATGGGGCAGTATGGCAGCTGCGGATACGTTCTACCGGGAAATAGGGTTTGATGTCAAGAACCGGTGTCATGTTTTCAGCATCAATAAAAGGAATTGATATTATTCCTTTTTCATGATCAATTTGTTCAACTTTTACAACACTTATCATGATTGGGTTTGGGCGTTCAGGTGAACGTGTGGCAAACACCCCTGATTCGGGAGGTGCAAGTTTAAACAGGTTGCTGGCTGTCAGCCGGTTTCTTGCTTCCGGATTGTCATTCAGGTGAGCCCACCACAGGATATGCAGGTGGCTGAACCCATCGAGATGCATCAGGCCGGGTTTATACTTATCCAGTATGGCGATGGAATGTAATCCATTGTGAATCTTTACATGTCCTATAGTACTGATTGTAAATTCCATCTTTTTTTTCATAAATTTACGCATTAAATGAAAAGTGAGAAAATGTTTGGAATATCAGGCGCAATTATTTGAAGATGCCACACCCCTGAAGCTTGATTTATATGATTTAATTTAAGAAATTGCATTGCAGTAAGGTTTAGTTTTCTTCAATAAAAACTGTTGTGTCATGGATATCAGTGAACGGCCGTTGTATACCTTATATGTTGTTGGTTATCCCTGTGCTTCAACGCAATATTATCCGCAGGCAGCTGAGGTTCTGGGTATCAACCTGAAGCTTGAATATCATGGTTGTGTGATAGAAACCCTTTATGCCGATGAATCAGGGCTTGAAATTACAGATGCGGATGTGGAGATGCTTAAGTTTGAAGAGGAAAACGAAATAGCAGAAGCTTTCTATTGTAAATCAATTGGAAACGACTGGCTAAAGCAGTTGCGGGAAACCGCACTGAAGTTGTTAAAGGAAAAGGCTTCGGGGAGTGATACACCTTTCTGAATCATCATGTCACATCGGCAACAGGACATTCATCAGTTATGTACATCCGGTATATAAAACCTTCAGGCATATTAAAGAACTTCATCAGGTCATATAGCCTGATGGAAATCTGTGGGCCTGAACCTTCCATGAGGGAAAGGGTAGTGCCTGTTGAAAATATGCAGCTGATGTTTCACTATGGAAATCCTTTTGCCGTATGTCAGCCGGACCATTCTGCAGTCAGTCAGCCGCGAAGTATCATCAGCGGACTTAGCAATACATATGCTGATGTAATTACACAGGGGCCATCGGGGGTTATATTTGTGGAATTTGAACCTGCAGGTGCCTGCAGGTTTTTTAGGTTTCCACTGGTTGAACTGGAAAATAAAAGTATTGATTTGGCTGATATCTTCAACCGCGAGATGAAGGTGGTTGAAGATAAACTATCATGTGCTGCAACCGTTGAGGCAAAAATAGAAGTAATTGAACTCTTTCTTTTAAATCAATTTGTTTTGATACCTGCTCATGATGAAGCATTAATCAATAAAGGGTTAAGAATAATTGAAAGGGAGAAGGGCCAGCTGACTGCCGCTGGATTGGCCGGAGAATTATGTGTTTCATCGCGTACGCTAGAACGAAAATTTGCTCTTTATATCGGTATGAGTCCGGGACATTATTGCAAACTTTTCAGGTTCAGAAAAATACTTGGAGGCTTTGGTGCCCGGAAGAATATAAACCTCACAGAATATGCCTGCAGGAACGGATATTTCGATCAGTCCCATTTTATTCACGACTTTAAGATGTATTCGGGTTATACACCCCGTGAATTTTTATCGGCTTATCCTGATTTAGACCCTCATAATAATTCATGTGAGTGAATGATTACTGTCGTATTTTTACAATTTCCGGTTGTTTTTCCTCCCTAAATTGCGTCTTCCTGTTTTTAGCAAGAGAAGTATTCACATGATAAAATTGTAATGAAAGATCACATTATTGTCAGAAATGCCCATACCAACAACCTGAAGCATATCGGTGTGGAAATACCCCGCCATAAACTGATTGTATTTACAGGAGTTTCTGGTTCAGGTAAATCGTCGCTGCTGTTTGATACTATTTATACCGAAGCGCAAAGGCAGCTGATTGAAACATTCAGCACATTTGCACGCACCCGTATGCCAAAACTGTCAAGGCCTGATGTGGATGATATCCTGAATCTTTCAACAGCTATTGTCATTGATCAGAAGCGAATGGGCAATAACCTTCGCAGCACTGTTGGTACAGCAACCGAAATCAATACTTATCTGCGGCTGCTGTTCTCGCGTACAGGTAAACCTTTTGCAGGGCCATCATTTTATTTCTCATTCAACCACCCGGAGGGAATGTGTTCTCGTTGCAATGGTCTGGGAAAACAGATTAAGGTTGATATTGAACTGCTACTTGATAAAAGCAGGTCAATCAGGGAGGGAGCTATCACCCATCCACACTATAAGACAGGTGGTTTTCTGTGGAAAGAACTCATGCAGCTTGGAGTAATTGCCACTGATAAACCTTTGAATGAACTACCGGAACAGGAGCTGGAGATGCTGCTCTATTCAGAACCTTTTGTTGTTAAAGATTCAAAGGAAAAACTTGCATACAAGCGTACATTTGAAGGAATTGCCCGCAAGCTCGAAAAAGCTGTTACAGCCAGAGCCGATGATGAGGCGGATGAAGAGGGGAAAAATGCCTATACCCGTTACTTTACCTATAAAACCTGTGAGATGTGCAACGGGACACGACTGAATGAAAGGGCACGGAGCGTGCTTATAAACGGTTATTCAATTGCCGACGTCTGCCGGATGGAGTTAAGGGATGTACTTTCTTTTCTGCAGGAAACCGACGATGAAATATCAAGGCCTGTTATCCGGAAAGCCCGTTTCCTGTTGCATCAGCTTATTGAAACCGGTGTTGGCTACCTTTCACTCGACCGGGCAACGGGGACGCTTTCAGGTGGTGAATCCCAGCGGGTAAAGATGTCGAAGCAACTCGACTGCAATCTTGTTGATATGCTTTATATTCTTGATGAGCCTACTATCGGACTTCATCCGCGTGATACGGAGAACCTCCTTAAGATTCTTTTCCGCTTGCGTGATAAGGGGAACAGTGTGCTCGTTGTGGAACACGATCCTGAAATTATCAGGGCAGCAGAATGGATTGTTGATATCGGGCCTGGTGCAGGAAGCCGCGGTGGAACAATTATATATAATGGTCATCCCTCAGGGCTTGCTGAAACCGAAAGTATAACAGGCAGGTATCTGGTAAACAACCATCCGCCAATCAGGCAAAGAAAGACATCCGGTACTTTTTTCGAAATAAGAAATGCGAATGCAAATAATCTAAAGAATGTAAATGTAAAAATCCCGAAAGGTGTGTTAACCTGCGTGACCGGGGTGGCAGGGAGCGGGAAGAGCAGCCTGATTCATGAATGCTTTGCAAAACAGCATCCCGAAGCAGTGGTTATCGATCAGTCTCCTGTAGGGAAAACATCAAGGGCCAATGCCGCAACCTTCATAGGCGTTTTTGATTTAATCCGTAAAGAGTTTGCCCAAACAACAGGCTCTGAAGCCTCTCTGTTTAGTTTTAATTCAAAAGGTGCATGTCTGAAGTGTAAAGGACAGGGGGTGCTGACATTTGAACTTCATTTCCTCGATTCGGTAAAAACAATCTGCGATGAATGTGATGGCCGACGCTACCATGCCGACGTGCTGGAGTTAAAGAACCGGGGGAAGAGCATTGTCGATGTGCTGGAAATGACTATTAATCAGGCTTCTGAATTTTTCAGCTCCCCTGCAATATTAAAACATCTGCATCTTCTGAAGGAGGTAGGTCTGGGCTATATCAAACTGGGGCAGTCGTTAAGTACATTTTCAGGAGGAGAATCACAGAGACTGAAGATTGCGGCAGAGCTGAACAGGGACAGTAATATCTATATCATGGATGAACCTACAACAGGCCTTCATATGTCGGATATCGCAAACTTCTACAGGATAATCAGCTCACTTGTGGAAAGAAACAATACGGTTGTAATCATCGAGCATAATATGGATATCATCAGGTATGCCGACTGGATTATAGATATGGGGCCTGAAGGTGGCAGGGATGGGGGAGAGGTGCTTTTTGAAGGGATTCCCGAAGACCTCGTTAAGTGTGAAAGATCACATACCGGCAGGTATCTCAAAAATGCACTTTGATTTCTTTTGTAAGGTTCTGTAATGAAGCATATATACCGGTTACTCCGTCCGGCAGGTAATTTCAATCTGTCACATGATGATGGTTACAACTAAAATTCAATATCACCTGCTTCGTAATCTTTATACAGCTTCGACAGGTGCGACAGCCACAGGCTAAGGCTTTTAACGGCAGTATAAGTATCTTCGGAAATTTCCTGTTGCTTCATTTTCAGGATTAGATACCCGTAAATCCCATCGATGGCAACCTGAACATCGCTTGTTGCTGAAGGATTTTTTTGCCTCAGTTCATTTACAAGGCCTGCAGTTGATTTGTAAACCGCCGTGTACGATTCATCGGTATTGTGCTGTAACAGCCTTAAGTGAAACTCATTGAGGTCGCTTACAATGTTCTGCAGGAACTGGAGGTGTCCCTTTTCCTGCCTGCCTTCCTTTTCCATCATGGCTACAAGATTTCTGTACCAGGCCGATATTTCGTCTGATGTCTTCTCATCAGCGTTGTAACTGCTTACAAGTTTCTCATCAATTAATTCAATATCAAGATTGAATGCCCTGATAAGATCTTCAACCTGGTACAGGTACAAAATATATTCAGCGATGTTTTCTTTTCTTTTTTTCCGGGCTACAAGCATATTTTGCCAGATTTATAATGATTAAGGTAAAGCAAAATAATGAAGGGGTTGTTCAATCGTTGAAGAAATCATCGAGGTCGCGACGGTCTTTTTTTGTCGGCCTGCCGGCACCACGGTCCCTGAAATTCCAGTTCATCTGGTTCTGCATTTCGAGCAACTTTAATTCTTCAGGAGGAGTAATGTCTTCCACATAACCGGCAGCAAGTTTGGCTGACATCCGTTTTTCGGCAAGGGCAAGAATTCTGTAACTGCGGGTAATCGGGTTAACCCGCACCTTCACCACTTCTCCCTGATGTACTTCACGTGATGCCTTCACCGGAAGATTCCCTACAGAGACCCTGCCTTTTTTACAGGCCTCGGTAGCCTGACTCCGGGTCTTGAAAATCCGTACTGCCCATAGCCATTTATCGATGCGCACACCTTCAGCCATTTACTTTTTTGTATTAAAAAAGTTCATTGTCCGTTCTACACCAATAGTGCCAAAACTCTGAATGATTTCAATACAGGTATCCAGTTTCTCCGGCAACTGTTTTTTCTCTTCCCCCGACCAGTCACTTAAAACATAATCAACCTGGAACCCCTTGTGAAAATTATCACCGATTCCAAACCTGAGGCGGGCATAATCATTTGTTCCAAGTACCTCTGAAATATTCCTGAGGCCATTGTGCCCTCCATGGCTGCCCCTTGCCTTGACCCTGATGGTTCCGAAAGGAAGCGCAAGGTCATCTACAAGGACAAGCATGTTTTCAACAGGTATATTTTCCTTCTGAAGCCAGTAATTGACTGCCCTTCCGCTCAGGTTCATATAAGTAGTCGGTTTAAGCAGGAAATATATACGTGACTTGTAGTTGTACTCAGCCGTAAACCCGTATCGCCTGTCGCTAAAAGAAATATTGGACGCCCCGGCAAGAGCGTCCAATATCTGAAATCCTATGTTGTGACGTGTATTTTTATATTCCGGCCCAATATTTCCAAGCCCTGCTATTAAATACTTCACACTTTGTCATTTTTGTATGAATAACTATTCAGTAGGCTCATTTGTTTCAGATGCAGGTACATCTTCCGGAGCTTCTGCGCTTTCTTCTTCTTCATCTTCAGGCAATGCAGCACCTGCTTTCGCAGCCCTTGTTGAAATCACACCAACAATCAGATTCGATTTGTTGTCGAGGAATTCCAGGTTGTTGCGTTTCAGCTGTTCAACTTTTATGCTGTCGCCAATATTCAGTTTTGTGACATCGATTACGATTGTATCAGGAAGGTTTTCAGCAAGAGCTTTCACACGCAGTTTACGCATGTTAAATTTAATTTTACCACCAGCTTTGATACCACGTGCCAATCCTTTAAGTTCAACAGGAATGCCGATTTTTACAGGAACATCATCTTCTACTTTCAGAAAATCAATATGCAGAATTTCTTCTTCTACCGGATGCCACTGAACATCCTGGATGATAGCCCTTACTGACTGCCCGTCAAGGTCCATGTCTATCATATAAACACTTGGAGTGTAAATCAATGTCCTCAGCTCACTGAAAGGAACTGTAAGATGAATCACCTCATCCCTTCCGTACACAACTCCTGGTACAAGACCTTGCTCACGCAGTTTTTTTGCTTCTTTCTTTCCAAGGGCTTCTCTCTTCTGCCCTGTAATTTTTAATGATTTCATTTTAATAATTTTTTATTAATAATTATGGTACTCAGTCCTTCCCGCAACGTGCCGGGACAAACAGCATGCATAATTACAATGTGCAAGGCTTCCTTACGAAACGATTACACACCTTCAATGCTCCTGCTTTTCGGAAAAAGCGGTGCAAAGATATAAATTAGCGGTAATATAACGAACT
>OBJA01000096.1_pt1 | contig 89246 bp, 66 predicted proteins | sample 1519751 | NCBI WGS metagenome assembly OBJA01 (sample SAMEA3881238, study PRJEB22517) | soil metagenome | biome: lake sediment; feature: soda lake sediment; material: sediment, water from around vicinity | place: India | collected 2013-12-23 | depth 3 m | reverse complement strand
ACATTTCAAATTTAGTTTAATTCCCTTACTGTCAGATTAAATCCTGACTACTTCATTTAAGGTTCTCTGTGAACCTCTCTTTCTTAAACCTCCGTGGACCTCTGTGTAACTTCTTTTTTCTTTTTCCTGGGGCATGACCAATCTGCTAATTTGCTAATCTGCTAATTTGCAAATTTGCTAATTGTCACATTGTCACATTGCCTCATTGTCGCATTGCTTCGTTACATTAATTCTCAGAAGAAATCACCGGCTCCAGCTTGCTGTCAGGTGAGTATGAGAACCGGGTAATGATGAACTCCTGCTGGCTGCCTTCCTGTGGCTGGTGGCCCTGGAAGAGCCAGAAGTTCATGTGCAGGCGGATGTTGTTCTCCCCGGGGATGTTCTGGCCCGTGTATTCCCAGCTGGCGATCATCTGCCCGGTTTGGGGCTGGGGGTAATGGCCGTGCCAGCTTTGGAACTTCACCTTATCCTTTTGCCAGGTGATCTGGTGGGTGGAATGATTCCCCATCAGGTTCAGGGGGAAGGTATAATGGTTGCCGGGAATGTCGGAGGGCTGCATCACGTAATTGCCTGCATGGGGGTTATCGGGATCGCCCCAGCGGGTGAACTCGATGTCGATCTCGTTGTGGCTGTTGCGGTAAAGGAAAAGGGCCGCCACCATAAAGGGGTTATAGAGTTCGGGATTGCTTTTCAGGTAGAAGGTATAGGTTCCGTAACCGAAATGGTCCTCGGAGATCACCTCGGTGGCCAGCCAGTTTTGGCCATTGGGGGTGAGGGTAAGGGTGAGTTCGCCGCTGTCGTTGATCCACACATGCTGGGGGTTGTCGCTCCAGCGGTTGGGCCCGGGATTGCCAAAGCCACTTTTCACATACCAGCTGTAGCCTCCGAAATCAATCTTGCGGTGCTGATCCACCACCGAAAAGATGGGCTGGGCCGACCAGTCCCAGCAGTCGGTGAACATTTTGGTATCGTTCATCAGCTGCACTGCCGGGGCATGCACGTAGAAGCCCGGGCATGAAGGGGTAAATGAAAACAGTACCTCTTTGCTCTCGCCTGCCCTGGAAACGGTGGTTTGCTCCAGCACCCAAAGCGAGTCGGTTGTCTGGTTCATCAGGCTGAGCTTCACCGAGAGGTTCAGGTCGTGTTTGGAGGGGTTGTTTACCAATACCTTGATGATCAGGGGGATGCCGTTTTCCCGGGCCACATAATGACCAAAACGCTCACCGTCGAAGGTTTTCACCCCGCTGATGTAAGGCATCTGGCGGGTAAACACCGCTGGCTGACTTGCCCTGCGGGTTGATACCGGCATAGAGCCCCAGTATTCAAGCGGGTTTTGGTAGGCACGGCTGGGTGATTGAACCTCCACCTGCATGTTCCAGAATCTCTGGCGGGGGAGATTATCGAAAACAGCCATCCCTTCCGGGGCAGCAGCTTCAGCCACAAAGGCACCTGCCGTGAGGATCACCCGGGGAAGGGAACCGGCAGGCAGCGTCCCCCCATGAATGTTGCGGATCATTACCCGGAAAGGATCCCTTTCGGCAGAATGTTCCTCCGCAGGGCCTGCAGCCAGCAGCAAGGCCACAGCGGTTGTAAGAAAAATGCGCGTTAGAAAACCTGATGCCATATTTCCCTGCGGCTGAGTAATTAAAGATGAAGATGGGGAGATCATTAGAACAAAAAACCTGCACTAAAGTTCTGAGGAAAACTTTATACTTTTGTTTGTTGACCAAAATATTTTTCAAAAATAAAAACTGTAATGATCCAACGCTTGTTAGGCCTGACGATGATGATTCTGCTAAGTATAACAATAGGTGGATGTGACCGGCCCGGGATCCGCGAAATGCTGGAGCCGGGGGTGAGTGCCTCCCTGGCCCAGTACCGCAAAAAACAGATCCGCGATGTGAGCTATGAGCTGTATTTTTCCATCCCCGATGAGCTTGATCAGGCTGTGACGGGCAATGTTACCATCCATTTTCAGCTGGGCACTTCCAGCAATGGCGTGATTCTTGATTTCCGTGGGGGAGCCGAAAACATTCACCATGTGGAGGTAAACGGAAATCCGGAAGATCATCAGTACCTGAATGAGCATATCATCATTTCCTCGCGCCACATGGTACCCGGGCGCAACCAGGTTCAGATTGCCTTTACAAGCACTGACCAGGCACTGAACCGCTCGGAGGAGTTCATGTACTCGCTGTTTGTGCCCGACAGGGCATCCACAGCTTTTCCCTGCTTCGACCAGCCCGACATGAAAGCCAGCTTCGCCCTGCGGCTTGAGATGCCCGAAAGCTGGACTGGCATGGCCAACGGACCCCAGACAGGTAGCTGGTACAGCAACGGGCGCAGGACAATGGAGTTTGCTGCCGATAAGCCCATCAGCACCTACCTGTTTGCCTTCACAGCCGGCAAGTACCAGCAGGAAAGCCAGACCCGACAGGGCAGGACCATCAGCCTGCTGCACCGCGAAACCGACAGGGAAAAACTCGAGTACAACCTTCCCGACATCTTCAACTGGCACTTCCAGGCCCTGGGATGGATGGAAGAATATACAGGTATTGCATATCCCTTTGAGAAGTTTGACCTGGCCATTATACCCGGCTTCCAGTACTCCGGCATGGAGCACCCCGGGGCCATCTGGTACCGCGACAACCGCCTGCTGCTCGACCTGCAGGCCTCCCTGAGCCAGAAGCTGCAGAAGGCCACCCTGATCTCGCACGAAACGGCCCATATGTGGTTTGGCAACCTGGTCACCATGAAGTGGTTCGATGATGTATGGCTCAAGGAGGTGTTTGCGGGCTTTATGGCCGACAAGATGGTGGAGCCCATGTTTGCTGGTGAGAACCACTGGCTGCAGTTCCAGCTGACCCATTTTCCAAGGGCCTATGCCGTGGACCGCACCCAGGGCACCCATCCCATCCGCCAGACCCTGGACAACCTGAACCAGGCAGGCACCCTTTACGGGGCCATCATCTACAACAAGGCCCCCATCGTGTTCAGGCAGCTTGAACGTATCATGGGAGAGCCGCCTTTTCAGGCAGCTGTGCGTGAGTACCTGCAGGAATACTCATTCGGAAATGCCGACTGGGATGAACTGGTATCCTTCTTTGACAAGCACTCAGAAGAAAACATCACCCAATGGAGCCAGGCCTGGGTGTACGGTGAGGGGATGCCCCGCATCGGGTACCAGCTTCAGGGGCAGCTGCTCTATTTCACGGCTGCGGATGACTATTCGCAAAAGCCTTATCCTTCACAATGGCTGGAGCTGGTTTTGGGGGAAGGATTTGAAAAGCAAGCGGTGCAGGTGTTGGTTCAGGCACCTTCCTTCACCCATCAAACGGAAGGGAACCATGAAGCCGCGATGGTGCTGGTGACCGACGGTTACGGGCTTTTTGAGCTGAGGGAATCCGACAGGCAATACCTTTTGCAGAACAGCCCACAGCTGGAATCCGTGAACCACAGGGCGGCAGCCCATCTGCTGCTGTGGGAAGATTTCCTGCAGGGCAACACAGCACCCCTGCTTTACCTGGAAAGCCTGAAAAACAGCCTGGCATCGGAAGACAACCCGCTTCTTTTGGCTTACCTTTTGGATAACCTGCAGAAGGTGTTCTGGAATTTCCTGGATGAAGGGCAGCGCTGGCAGGTATCGGCCTCGCTCAGTGGCCTGCTGTGGAACCGCATGATGCAGCTGCCGGCCGATCAGCGATCCACCTTTTTAAGGGCCTATTCGGGAACTGCCCTCCTGGATGAGGATATGGAACGGATCATCAGGGTGTTCAGGAAAGAGATTCAGCTAAAGGGCTACCAGGTATCGGAGGAGGATCGTTTCATGCTGGTTGCCAACCTTTGTGTGCGACAGCATCCCATTGGAATGGATCTGCTGGATGAGCTCAGGCAGCAAACCAGCAATCCCGACCGGCTGCGCAGGATGGATTACCTTAGGCCGGTATTGTCGGCCGATCTCTTGCAGCGGGAGGCTTTTTTTGAGCGGCTGAAGGATCCTGCCAACCGTCGGCCCGAACCATGGGCCCTGGAAGGGCTGGCTCTGTTTCATCACCCCTTAAGGGCTGAACACAGCAGGCAATTTCTGCCCCGGACCCTTCAGCTGACACAGGAGATACAGCGCACCGGCGACATTTTCTTTCCCCTAAGGTGGCTTGAGGCGGCCCTTGCTGGTTACCAGGATGCCCTGGCCCGGAAAATGGTGAACGATTACCTGGAGAACAATCCGCAACTATCCCCCAGCCTCCGGCTGAAGGTGCTGCAGGCGGCACACCTGACCGGACGCTCGGTTGAGGTGATGAACCGCTACCGTGAGCTGTAATTCTTACAGGCCCACGTCGATACTGAAGCGGAAGATGTAGCGCTCGTAATATACCTGGCTTTGGGTGAAGTTGTAAAGCAGCATCAGGTTGAAGTAGGAGTTGGCCCCCAGGCGCCTGCGGTAGCCAGGCCCAAGGAAATAATTGTCTTCCCAGATTCTTTGTCTTTCGCTACCGGGTTCAAAACGCACGCTCGACAGGCTAAGCCGCTCGTACTCCCCGTGAACAAAAGCCTGGGGAATCACCAGGTAGCGGGCAAAGACACTGCCCCCGTAGATGCTGGTGGAGAAGTTACGGCCAAACTGCCTGTCGTTCAGGTATTGGTAGGTGCCACCCACCCCTGCCGAGATGCGGTTGGTAAAGCGGTAGCCTACCTGTGGGGCGATGATGATGGAGGTTACCGTTCCAAACTGCAGCCCCAGGGAGCCGCCCACAAAGATGCGTTCGCGCGTGGTCATGTCGCGTACATCGGGTTCTTCCTCATCGCGCTGGGCCATAAGATCCGGGCAGGCGATCAGCAGCATCAGCAAACTAAGTATCCAGGCGGGTAAAGCTTTCATCATTTTAAGGTTTTAAGTTTAACAATCCGGCAAGCCCGGCGTTCAAAGCAGCAGCAAAAAAAGTGCCGGATGATCAGGCAAGGGCTTTTGCCATTGCTTTTGCCTTGTGAAGGCATTCCTGGTATTCGTTTTCGGGCAGCGAGGCGGACGTAATGGCACTGCCGGCCAGGAAACAAAGATACTGATCCTGGCGGTTGTAGAGGATGCTGCGGATCACCACGTTGAAGTCGAAGTTTTGCTGCGGGTCGATATAGCCTACTGCACCCGAGTACAAGCCCCTGCGGGTATCTTCATATTGTTCGATCAGCTGCATGGCCCGATATTTGGGGGCACCTGTCATGGAGCCCATGGGAAATGCATGGCGCAGGGCATCGGTAAAATGATGCCCGGGGCTAAGATGTGCCTTTACCGTAGATATCATCTGGTGGACGGTGCTGAAGGAATAAATGCCGAACAGCTCTTCTACCTTTACCGAGTTGCGGGCTGCAACCCGTGAAAGGTCGTTGCGTACCAGGTCGACGATCATCACATTCTCGCTGCGCTCTTTTGGATCGTTGTACAGGCGGTCGCGCAGCAGCTGGTCCTCTTCAGGGTCTTTCCCACGGGGAGCTGTACCCTTGATGGGCTGTGAGATCAGCAGCTTGCCCTGCTTTTTGATGAACCGCTCGGGGCTGGCACACAGCAGGTAACGTTCCCCCAGGCGGTAGAAGGCCGAAAAGGGGGTGGGTGAGAAGCTGTTGAGCCGGCTGTAGGTAAGCAGGGGGTCGATCTGTGCATCTTCGGCATAGAACTCAACGCAGTAGTTCATCTCGTAAACATCGCCCAATTGAATGTGATTCAGGATGGACTCCACCTGCTGAAGGTATCTTTCCCTGGAAACCCTCGCCAGGGGTTCAACAGCAGGAGAGGGCTGATCGGGGATGCGGGTCTGCCTGATCTGCCCCAGCACCCTGTCGGGATCCGAAAAGTCGCCAAAACCCGGCAGGCAGCCTACCTGCATCTGCCTGCCCGAAAGGATGATCAGGATCACCGGGCGAAAAAAATATGCCAGAGGGAATTTTACCCCATCATGGTTTTGTGAATCAAGGTTTTCCAGCTGGTTTTTTAAATCGTACGACAGGTGGCCAAACATCCAGTCGTTGTGGGATGAGGCGAATAGCTTCAATTCGGAGAAGGCATCATCCGACCTCCCGGGCATGCCTTGTGCAGCTCCCAATGCCAGCAGCCCGTCCCATTGGCTGTATTTGTCAAGGGCGTACTGATTGGAATTCAGAAAGCAGTATTCGGTAAAATGCTCTCCGGCCCAGGCCAGGGCCTGAAGCGGGTTGAAATCAGCAAGCTCATATGTTTTAAAGACCCTTTCCATAAGGGGCAAAATTGGTAAAAAATAAGGGACAAACGAGCATTGGCAGGTGAATTTTTTTGGCATTTGGCAGGAAAACTAATTTCAGCTGCCTGTTATGAACAATTCCTGATAAGGGCCCCGCACCTCACTCACACCTCGCCCATCTCCTCACCCAATCAAGGCTTACTTTGAACCGTATTTAAACCGTACTTTAACCGTATTTGAACCGTAATTTTACGGTTCAAATACGGTTAAAGTACGGTTCAAATAAGGAGCAGATTCATGCAAGGGCAGGCTACCAGGAGAAGCCTTTGGTGTCCTGGTGAAATTTTTTTTTATTGAAATGAGGGGTGCATGGCATTCAGCACTAAAATGTAGAAGGTTTTTGTGATTTGGTGAAAAAAAAAGGGAGCAACAACAATTTCTTGTCGTTGCTCCCCTGCGATAAACAAAAGGTATTATCAGATCTCCCAGGTATCGCCGCTTCTCAGCAGGTCGTTTACCGTCTGGATCTTGGAAGTTTTCTGAGCGTATTCGATCTGTTCTTCTACCAGGTCGTCGTAGGTTTCGAAGGGAGCCGAGCGGATCACCCCCAGTGCGATGGGGAACTCGGGATAGTTCATTCGGCCCAGCATACGGTGGATGGCGGGATCCTTGGCATACTGATCGTGCACCAGGATGTCCTTTTCGGTGATGCCGTCTTCGCCGATGGTTACCACCTTCAGGCCAATGCCACTAAGCACGATACCCTTGTTGCGTTCCTTGCCGAAGATCATGGGCTCACCATGACGCAGCACCAGCTGGCGCTCTTCGCGGTAATCCTTGTTGGTTACCTCGCCGTGGGTCTTGTCGGCAAAGATGATACAGTTCTGCAGGATCTCAACCACGGAGGTGCCGTCGTGTTTGGCAGCTTCGTACATCACCTCGGTCATGAGCTTGATGTTGTTGTCGGGAACCCTTGCAAAGAAAGTACCCTGTGCACCCATTACCAGCCCGGCGGTAATGAAGGGATGCTCGATGGTACCCTGGGGAGAAGTCTTGGTGACCGACCCCATGGGGGTTGTGGGTGAATACTGGCCTTTTGTCAAACCGTAAATCTGGTTGTTGAAAAGCATAATGTTCACATCAATGTTGCGGCGGATCAGGTGAATGAAATGGTTGCCGCCGATGGCCATAGAGTCACCGTCGCCTGTGGCAATCCAGACGCTGAGGTCGGGGTTGGCGATCTTCAGACCACTGGCAATGGCATGGGCCCTTCCATGGATGCCATGGAAGCCATAGGTGTTCACATAGTAAGGGAAGCGGGACGAACACCCGATACCCGATACCATGACAAAGTTCTCCTTGCGGTACCCGATCTTTGGGAATACGTTGGCCACGGCTGCAAGAATTGCATGGGCACCACATCCCGGACACCACTTCACCATCTGGTCACTGACAAAATCCTCTTTTGTCAGTTCTACGGGCGATTGTTGAATTCTCTTATCTTCTAACATAATTATTTCTCCTCAATCAATTTGGTGAAATTTTCGGTCAGCTCCTGAACATGGAAGGGCAAACCCTGTACCTTATTATACTGGTGGTAGCGGAATTCGGGCAGGTTGATCCTTAGGTAATTTACAAACTGGCCCATGTTAAGCTCACATACCACGATTTTTTTGAACCTGGAGAATATCTCGCTGGTGTTCTTGGGAAGGGGCATAATGTAGTTGAAATGTGCCAGGCTCACTTTATGACCTTTTTCCTGCATGTTTTTCACAGCCGAGATCAGGGCACCTTCGGTACCGCCCCAACCAACAACCAGCAGGTCGCCTGAATCTTCGCCACGCAATTCCTGCAGGGGGATGAAGTCGGCCACGCGGTTTACCTTTTCGGCACGGATGTTGACCATCAGCTGGTGGTTGAGCGGGTCGGTGGAAACGTTACCGTCGATATTTGTTTTTTCCAGCCCTCCGATACGGTGCCTTAGGCCTTCCATACCGGGCAGTGCCCACTGGCGAACAAGGGTTTTTTCATCGCGAAGGTATGGCTTGTAGGATTTGTCGTTTTCCTTAGCCAGGGGGGGCTTGATCTCGGGCATGGCATTCACGTCAGGAATTTTGAACAGCTCGGATCCGAATCCCAGGTAACCGTCGGTAAGCAGGATCACGGGCGTCATGTGTTCCAGGGCGATCTTTGAGGCCATAAATGCGTAGTGGAAGCAGTTGGCCGGGCTTGAGGCAGCCATCACCACCATTGGGGCTTCCCCGTTGCGGCCGTAAAGGGCCTGCATCAGGTCGCTCTGCTCGCTCTTGGTAGGCATACCCGTAGAGGGGCCGGCCCGCTGAACGTTTACAATGACAAGGGGCAGCTCGGTGATCACCGCCAGGCCAAGGGCTTCGCTCTTCAGGGAGAGGCCGGGGCCTGAGGTGGTAGTCACTGCCATTGAACCGCTGAAAGCAGCACCAATGGCCGAACAGATGCCTGCAATTTCGTCTTCAGCCTGGAATACCTTGGCACCCAGCGATTTGTGCTTGGCAAGCTCCATCAGGATCTCGGTAGCAGGGGTGATGGGGTAAGAGCCCAGGAAAAGGGGCCTGCCGCTTCTTTCAGCCGCTGCAAGCAATCCCCATGCAGTGGCCACATTACCGGTGATATTCCTGTAAAGACCTTTTTCCATGGGAGCCGGACCAACCTTATAGGTTGTTTTGATGGCCTCCACGGTTTCTGCATAATGGTAACCGGCGCGCAATGCAGCGGAATTGGCGCGGGCAACGCCCGGTTTGGAAGCAAATTTTGTGTTGATAAACTGGATGGTGTTATCCACATCACCATTGAACAGGTATGTCAGAAGCCCCAGAACAAACATGTTCTTTGTGCGCTCGGCCATACGTTTATCCAGGTTCAGTTCAGAGAGAGCCTGCTGGGTGAGCAGCGAAATGGGAGCCTGGATCAGGCTGTAGTTGTTCAGGCTGCCATCCTCAAGGGGGTTGGTCTGGTAACCGGCTTTCTCGATGGCTTTGCCATCGAAGGTAGCCGAATCAACCACCAGGGTAGCACCAGGCTTTGCCCACTTCAGGTTGGACTTGAGCGAAGCAGGGTTCATAGCCACCAGCACATCGCAAAAGTCGCCGGGGGTATAGATCTTTCTTTGCCCTAAATGTACCTGAAAACCGCTAACCCCGGCAATGGTGTTGTGGGGGGCGCGAATCTCGGCAGGAAAATCGGGAAAAGTCGCAAGGTCATTGCCGGAGAGAGCTGCCGTGTCAGAAAACATAGTTCCTGTCAGCTGCATACCATCCCCGGAATCGCCTACAAACTTAACCACCACATCCTCCAGTTCAACAATATTGGGTTTCTTTACCATAACAGATTTTGATTTTTGAACAGATGTTTGGATATAAGTGATGCGTAATTCAAAGGAGTTGAAATTTTTTGCGAAGGTATATCATAAAAATGTAACCGGTCATAATTTTCGGGTAAATTTTTGGAAGCATCCCGGGGTTTAAAAGCCTGACACGGCAAGTTTTATTTTAAACTGCACCCCGGGAGGCTTAAAGCTTGTTTTTTGGCAGCGAAACCGTTTGCGGATGATCCGGGTGTTTTTGCCTTTCATCAAAAAAGAGGCTGATGTATTCATAAATAGATGCCGCTATTGCCTGGTTCAAGCTGAGGGAAATGGCCATGGGATCCTGCTGCAGATGCTGTAGTGCTGGTTTTTTTTACCCCTTGAATATCAAGCTGCTGTTTTCTTTTATTTAAACCCATTTCAAATTAGGTGGAAAAGTAAAATATTTTGTTTTGTAAAGATTTAAGCCTTTATATTTGCACTGGAAATTCACTGTTTAACAACCCAAAAAAGTTAAAGAAATGGCTTATATTATAAATGAAGATTGCACTGCATGTGGCAGCTGCATCGATGAGTGCCCTGTTGATGCTATCTCTGAAGGTGACATCTACAAAATTGATGCTGATGTATGCACCGATTGCGGAGCCTGCGCCGACGTTTGCCCGGTTGAAGCAATTCATCCCGCTTAAGGATATCGCGTCCGGATATTAGCCCGGAATAATAGAAGGGGCTTTCTCATTGTCAGATGAGGCAGCCCCTTTTTCTTTTTTTTGGGAAAGATTCCTGATCATGCGGTAATCAAAAAGTCTTATTTTTGCCTCCTGATACTTACCCTGAAGCAATTACCCATGTCGAATCATCCCCGGGAAGAAGGTACCATCATGACCTTCTGGAGCCATCTGGAAGAACTTCGCGCTCACCTGATACGGGCATCGGTGGCTGTTGTTTTGTTTGCTATAGGCGCCTTTGCCAGCAAGAATTTTATTTTCTCGCACATCATCCTGGCTCCCAAGGAACCGGGCTTTATCACCAACCGGATGTTTTGCCAGCTGAGCGAGTTCATCTCGGTTCCGGCGCTTTGTATTAACCGCATTCCCGTTCAGATTATCAACATTGATATGGCCGGGCAGTTTACCACCCACGTGATCACCTCTTTGATTGCCGGGCTGGTGGTTGCCATACCTTATGTGATCTGGGAGCTTTGGCGGTTCATCAAGCCCGGGCTGGAACCCCGCGAACAGGCCAACTCCCGGGGTGCCGTGCTGATCACCTCCGGGCTGTTCCTTACGGGGGTGCTGTTCAGCTATTTCCTGATCGTGCCTTTGACCATCAACTTCCTGGGCTCCTACCAGGTGAGCGAGATGGTGACCAACCAGATTGCCCTTCGATCGTATATCACTACTATAACCACCCTGGTTCTGGCTGTAGGCCTGGTGTTCGAACTTCCCGTCCTTGTTTATTTCCTAAGCCGCGTAGGCATTCTTACCCCGCAGTTCATGCGAAAGCACCGGCGCGTGGCCTTCATACTTATTATTGCCCTATCAGCCATTATCACCCCCCCGGATGTTTTCAGCCAGGTAATGGTGGGCCTGCCCCTTTATGTATTGTACGAAATCAGCATTGGGATCTCAGCCAGGGTAATCAGCCAAAGGGAATAGGTCTTTTGCTGACTGTAATACAGAGGGTGAATTTTTTTCGTGTGCAGTATAACTGCAACTTACGACCAGCAATTGCAGGCATGTTAGCTTGTTTTAGTCTTTGGTTATCTTTGAAGTGGAATTCTGGAGAAGATATTATTCAGGTATACAAATAAATAAACTTTTGTTTAATTATATTTGCATCTTCCGGCTTAAGAAACCTCTTTGAAAAGCTATGAAACCTCTGCCTCCCATAGAAAAAGAAGATGCTTTCAAAATTATTTTTAAAGCTTTTTATACAACCCTTTATTGTTTTACCCAGCGGTTTGTAAAAGATTCAGAGGCCGCCAGAGACATTACCCAGGAGGCGTTTTTAAAACTATTTCAGAAGTGGGAATTTCTGGAATTCTCTGAAGCAACCAAAGCCTACTTGTACACTACTGCAAAAAATTTGTGTATTGATTATTTCCGTAAGGAAAAAATGATTCATAGCTACGAACTGGGAAGAAGGCCGTCAGTTTTTATTGAAGAGAATTTTTTACAGGAAATAACAAAGCAAGAAACAATTTACCAGCTTCATTTGGCTATAGCTGAACTTCCTGTTCAGGCCCGTCAGGTTATTTTATATTCACTGGGCGAAAAAAGCAATGCTGAAATTGCCGAATTTATGGGAATTACTGTAAATACGGTAAAAAGTCATAAAAAACTAGCCTATAAAATCCTTAAAGAAAAACTTTCGGTAGAGTATTACCTTGCATTCCTATTTATGATCAACTGGTTTTGAGCCATATAAGAAAAAGTTGAAATATTACTCACCCCTTTTTGAATCTCATCCGTCATTACACATAAGAAACAGCAAAATGATAAAAGAACGTTTACACATATCCAGGTTAATTGCTTTTGAAATTATTGGTTCTATCAGCCAGGAGCAACTGACGCAATTGAATGAATGGAAAGCAGAAGATGCCAGCCATATGGCAGAATATGTAATGATCCGCAATTCCATAAGTGAAGGCTTGTGGCAGAAGCAATACCAGGAGATTGATACAGAAGCAGAGTGGAACAGTTTTTTGTTGCGGCAGGCCGGGCGCTCAGGCAGGTGGCAGTCAATTCTGAATGCAGCCAGCCGTCCCATTTTCTCACTGAAGTTTGCTGCTGCCGCTATGTTGCTTCTGGCAGGAAGTATCTTGTTGTATTTGCTGGTAAAAAGCCCGGAGGTAAAGCCTGATTTTTATACTGTTGTTGCCGCCCCGATGGGGTCAAAAACCAACGTGGTACTTCCCGATGGCTCAGAGGTATGGCTGAATTCGGGCAGTTATATCTCTTATTCAAATAGCTTTAATGCGGGCAACAGGCAAGTGAAGCTTGAGGGGGAGGCGTTTTTTGATGTTAAAGCCCAGGAGGTTCCCTTTCTGGTAACTACTTCGGACATCAATATCAGGGTGTTGGGCACCCGATTCAATGTAAAAGCATATTCAGATGACCTGGCTATTGAAACAACCCTTGAATCGGGCAAGGTGGTCATTGAAAAGCGCAAGCAGCAAGGGCCTCAATTTGAAGAAATTGTTTTGAAACCCAATCAAAAGGCTACATTTTTCCGGGAAGAGGAGGTGGTAACCCTGAGCCAGATAGATAAAAAATTGGATGCCAATGCCCAGGCAGAAGTTGATTTACTACCCCAGAGAGTGATTTCGCAGGTTATTGTCCAGCAGAAGAAAGATATCGCTGCCGAGATAGGATGGAAAGATGGGGTTATCCTGGTGGAAAATGAACCCTTGGAATTACTTGTACGCAAGCTGGAAAGGCGTTATGGGGTCGATTTTGTTTTCAGGGATGAGGATTTGAGTTCTTTCAAGTATAGTGGAAGGTTAAAGAGCCTTACCCTGGAGCAGGTATTGCATGCATTGAAACTGACATCTCCTATAGAATACCAGATTGAAGATAATAAAGTCATCTTATGGGTGGATCCAAAGCAGAAGTCAAAATATAACCAATTGATTAACAGTTAAACCAATTTTACACCAAAACCCGGCTGCCTATGATGGATGCGTTTTGAAGAAAAAAAAACATCGGAAAATGTTGGCGCATTTCCCGATGCGAGTTACCCCTTGATGGGTTGTTTGCAACACCAGCAACAGATAACTAAGTTGAACTAAATCACAGCAAAATTATGAAAAAAAAACCACAATGGGGGTATATGTTTTATCTCCATTTAATTAAAGCCTTGAGGATTATGAGATTTTTCTTCCTTCTGGCAATCTTCGGCGTAACGCAGTTGCTTGCCGCCACCGTTTCTTCCCAAAGCATTTCCCTGAATGTTAATAACATGACTGTAAGGGAAGTATTTCAGGAAATCGAGCATCAAAGCACTTACAGTTTCTTTTACAACAACCGTTTTGCAGATCTTGACAAAAAGGTAAGTATACAGGATCAGACAGCTGATATTTACCAGACCATGGAGACCTTGCTGGCCCAGACCAATTTAACTTTCAGGGTTATCGATGAGAACCTTGTGGTAATTGCCCCAGCCCAGGTTCAGGACAGGATCACCATTACCGGCAGGGTAACATCGGCTGAAGATGGTACGACTCTCCCGGGGGTTTCGGTACATGTAAAAGGAACGGTAATAGGGACAGCCACCGATGGATCAGGTGTTTATAGCCTGGTGGTTCCCCGGGATGCAGAAGTTCTTGTTTTTAGTTTTATCGGTTATAAAACCAGGGAGGTTGCCATTGAAGGCCGCAGCAGTGTAAGTGTAGCTCTTGAGGTAGATGCCCGGATGCTGGATGAAGTGATGGTTGTTTCAACCGGGTATCAAACCATTGACAAGGAAAGGGCTACTGGCTCCTTTAATGTTGTGGGCCAGGAACAGCTTTCCAAGCCTGCTACCAGCGTTGCAAGCAGGCTGATTGGCACAACTGCCGGAATGCAGGCAAAGCTGGATGTGGATGGCAATCCAACCTTTGAGATCCGCGGACAAACCAGTTTGTACGCCTCGGCCCGCCCCCTGGTTGTTGTTGATGGTTTTGCCATCGAGGGGGATTTCAATTCCATTAACCCCAATGATGTAGAGAATGTCACTATCCTGAAGGATGCGGCAGCTGCTTCTATTTGGGGAGCAAGGGCTGCCAACGGGGTAATAGTAGTTACCACAAAAAAGGCAAAAAGAGATATGCCCCTTAGGGTGGAGTTTTCTGCCTTTACCCGCTTCGGGAATAAATTTGACCTGGATTATGTTCGCCCCCTGGCTTCCTCTGCCGAAACGGTAGATTTCGAAATACTTGCTTCCGATAAATGGCAAGCCCTGGCACCTGTTGATGGTTCACTTACCTATTGGTCAAGGCAGTATTCAGCGGCTTCTTTAGCAATTGTAGAAAACCGCCTGGGTTATAAAAGCAATTCCGAGATGGAGGCTGAGCTTAACAGGCTTAGAAGCCTGGATAACCGCCAGCAGATTTCTGATTATTTGCTCGCCAACCCGGTCAACACCCAGTATAACATCTCCATTTTCGGATCAACTGGCAAGCTCAACAACGTGCTTTCACTGATGCATGAGAATAATCAGTCAAACTTCCAGCAAACTTATAATCGCAGAATTGCTGTTAACTACCGCTCCAACGCAAGTATTTTTAACTGGCTTGATTTTAATTTCTCCACCATGTTGCAAAACAATAAATTCACCAACAATGGAGTAACGCTTTCGGATATCCAGAACATGTCGCCATACGAGATGCTTAAGAACGAAGATGGCTCCCTTACGGATATCACCCGATTTTACAGGCCCATTATTGACCGCCTGGTGCCTACACAAAATTTCCCATACACCGACTGGAACCATAACCCAATCCAGGAGATAAATAGCCGGGATCTTACCAATAATCAGCTGAATGCCCGTATACAGGCAGGTTTGACATTTAAAATATTAAAGGGAGTCAGCTGGGATAGCCGTGTTCAATATGAGAACTTTAATACTTACAACAGGAATCTCTATAATGAAGAATCTTTTTATGTCAGAGATCTTGTCAACAAGGCTGCTTTCTGGAATCAAAGCACCAATGCCGTGTCGCCCAATCTCCCCATGGGGGATATACTTACCCAAAGCAGGACGGGTATTGAGGCCTATAACTTCCGCAACCAGGCCAACCTGAACCGTACCTTTTTTAATCGTCATGAAATAAATGCAGTTGCAGGAACTGAATTTATCAGCAGGGTTCAACAAGGATTTACACAGCCTACAACATATGGTTATAATGATGCCACCTTAACTGTAGGTTCCTTCCCCAATGGGCCTGGTGGACCAGCGGCTCCAATCAAAAACTGGCTGGGTACCAATCAGACCTTTGCCTATACCAATGGTTTTTCCTATGCCACCGAACGTTTCTTTTCTTTGTATGGAAACATGGCCTATACCTTTGATGGCAAATATACCTTGTCGGGAAGTGCACGAACAGATGCCTCCAACTTTATTACCGATGACCCCAAATACCGGTATGCACCTTTTTGGTCAGTAGGTTTAGGCTGGCAGATGCATAAGGAAGGCTTTATGCAGAATATTGACTGGATGGACCGCCTGAATATGAGACTTACTTACGGGTTCAATGGCAATGTAGATCGTTCAACAGCCTTTATGCCCCTGATTTCCGTTACAGGTACCCCCAATGTTTTCACCAATGAATATATTGCATCCATTACAAGCTATGGTAACCCAACCCTGAGATGGGAGAAAACCGGAACCCTTAACCTGGGTATTGATTATTCAATATTAAGCGGACGGTATTTTGGTAAAGTCGATGTATACAACAAGAGCGGGAAGGACCTGATTGCTACTTTGTCAATTCCTGCCGTTTCGGGTACAGCTTCCCAAAAGCTGAATAATGCCGAGATGTTCAACAGGGGCATTGAGCTGGAAGTTGGCACCTGGCAGAGTATTCTTGGGGAGAAGATTGTATGGAGGGGGAATTTAAACTTCTCATACAACCAAAACCAGGTAACCAAGTTATTTGTTGCCAATTATGCAGCATCCACTTTGTATAGCGGTGGCACAGGTGCATATGTAGAAGGCGAAAATGCAAACTCTCTCTGGCGATTCAGGTACGCGGGTGTTTTTGACGGACAACCATATATTCATGGTGCAAATGGCGAAAAGTACGATTTCACCGGCTGGACACCAGGAGATGGCCGTGACTTTATGGTGAATATGGGCACTACTGTTGCTCCTTATACTCTGGGTACTTCGCATTCTTTCCGGGTTTTTGATTTTGATCTGTCCTTTATCATCACAGGGAAATTCGGCCATGTTTTTGACCGTACCGGTTTTAACTATCCTGTATTGTGGACCAGCCGCCTGCTTCCAAACAATAAATTATCAGAAGTAGTAAATGGCGACATGATGCAAATCGTGCCCCTGCCCCAGAATGAAAATGAACCCAGGTATTATTTCTGGGATCGTTTTTACCGCTACTTAAGCTACCTGAATGAAAGTGCAAGCCACATCCGGATGCAGGAGGTCAACCTTACTTACAATGTTCCCCAATCATTACTTGCCAGGCTGAATATGAGCAGTCGGCCCCAGATTTATTTCCAGGGCAATGACTTGTTCACAGTGTTGTTTAATGATGCTGGTGAGGACCCCGAATACCCGGTGGGCGGAATGAAACCACAACCCAAATTCACCTTTGGAGTTAAGTTAAACTTTTAATTTGTCAATTTATGAGAAGCTATCTATATACCCCAAAATGGCTGATGATACTTTGTGTTTTCATCCTCAGCCTGTCTGCTTGTGAAAAAGTAGATGATTTTCTAGGCGAACGTCCCTCCAAAAGCACCTCCCTGGTGGTTACTACTGCCGATCAGCTGGATGCTTTGCTAAACCGCTATGCCGGGTTTTACCTGGAAGGGAACCGTACCCCCATATATTCCACCGACGATTATGGTTTAACCATGGATCTGTATCTGAAACGTCCTGCCACATTCTCAATGGCAGTGATGATTTTTGGTTTGTGGGATATAGAGAACCTGCCCAACGATGGCCGGCAGGTTTTCTGGAGAAACGAGTGGAACAAGATCTTCCATGCAAATATGGTGCTATCTTATGTCGACAAGGTAAGTGGAACGGCCGAGCAAAAGGCAACTTTGAAAGCCGATGCACACCTTATCAGGGCTTACAGTCTTTTTCAACTGGCCAATACCTACTGCTTGCCCTATACCGAGGCAAACAAAAATGAATTGGGCCTCCCTGACAAAACCCTGACAAGCTTTGAAGAGGATATGTCGCGCCGTACTCTTGAGCATACCTATAAGCAAATAGAGGCAGATTTGGCTGAGGCATTGAAAATCAACCTGCCCCTGGTTCAAAATGGCAAACCTCGACACTGGAGGGCCAACAAGGCTGCTGCCAATGGATTTGCTGCAAGGTACTGGCTGCATCGTAATAATTATGACAAGGCCCTTGCCCATGCAGACGCCGCATTAGCCGATTATAATCAGCTGGTGGATTACAATACGGAAATGTCCTATGGAACTCCCAGCAACATCACCATTAATCCTGGTCCAAACTCCCAGGTAGTGACCCTGCAGTTTCCCTATACCCACAATAATCAGTCCGATATGACGGATATGCTCCAGTGGAAAGAGTTTTTATACTTTCGCATGCTTAACCATGAATCCTGGTGGTATGTTCCCAGCCAGGAACTTCTTGGCCTGTATGATCAGGATAATGACCTTCGGTATAAATACCATATGGTTCAGCATTTTTCATATGATCGTGGGATTACCAATCCTGCCTACAGCTACCCGGGTTATGTCTTTTTCTTCAAAGACCGGATTCCCTCCGGCCCCACTACAGCCGAGATGTACCTGATCAAGGCCGAATGTCATGCAAGGTTGGGCCAGGTAGGACCCGCCATGGCTGCTGTGAACCAGTTGTATAGCAAAAGAACATTGCCTGGCACCCCTGCTCTGGCCGCCGCCAGCCAGGATCAGGCTATTTCTGTGATTCTCCAGGAAAGAAGAAGAGAGCTCCCATTTTCTCACCGCTGGTTTGATATCCGAAGGTTCAATAACAACAATTATGCTCAGGATGACGTGGAACTTTCAAGAACTTTCTTCCCCTACACATCATCTACGGTATTGGTTAATGATGCTCCCATAACCTATACACTTTCCAAGAATTCAAGAAGGTGGGCAGTACCTATACCCGAAACGGAAATAATATCAAGCAATGGTGTTATTCGTCAGAATACCTATTAGAATTCCCACAATCATTTAATGGATCAATTTCATGAAAATAAATTCCAAAGTTTCAGAATGTTTGTTTTTTCTCATGCTGTCGGGCCTCTTTTTGGGGGCCTGCAGCCTGGAAAAGTCAAATGATGTTGTCTTCCAGGGAACTGTGACCGGCCCCTGGGAAGGACATAGTGTCATGCTCTATAATAACCTTACCAATGAAAAAGATTCCGCAGAAATCATCGACGGACGCTTTACAATTGTTAGGCCTTTTACTGAGGCTACCCGACAGATGTTTTTCAGCACTTACGATCTAAGGGTAAAAAGGGGATATGCTCCCTTTGGTATTCTGGTTGATGGCCCCGGGCAAATCAACATAGAGCTGGAGATATCCGAGGGTTTTTCAAAAGCAGGGGTTAGCGGATCCAAGTCCCAGGAATTATTTAACCGTTTGCTGGAAAAACAAGCTTTGCTGAATCAACAGGCCACAGGGCAAACCAATCCGGAAGCCCTGGCCAATGAAATGGCTCAGATCATCCGGGATAACCCGGGGCTTCTGGTTTCACCTTTTATGCTGGATCGTATGGGCAATCTCCTGGATCTTGAATTGCGCGAGGAACTCTATAATAAGTTAACAACCCCGATGAAGGAAACCCATTTTGGGGTCAGGTCGCGCGATCTGATCAATGGCTTGAAAAGATCAGCAATAGGAAATCGCGTGGAAAATTTTACCCTGAATGATGAAACCGGAACAGCTGTTGAGTTTAATCAGTTCCTGGGGCAGTATGTCCTTGTGGATTTCTGGGCAAGCTGGTGTGGTCCTTGTATTGCTGAAATACCAAAGTTCAAGGAGATCTATGATAAATACCGGGATCATGGTTTTGAGCTGGTTGGAATTTCCATTGACAAAAACCATGAATCATGGTTGAAGGCAATAAATAATCACCAGCTGGAATGGCCACAGCTAATTGACCGGGAAAATGAAAGTATAGCCAACAGCCATTTTGCTGTTACAGCTGTACCTACTACTTTCCTGCTAGATCCTGATGGAAAGATAATGATCCGGAATATTAAAGGCGAAGAACTGGATAAAAAATTGGCCGAATTGCTGATTAAATAGCAGCTTGATCAGATTCATTGTTTGTTTTCATTACTGATAATTGTTAGTGGTTGGTTTGTTTTAGGTGAGTAAGAGTCCGTCGCAGAATTTTAAAGTATGCGGCGGCTCTTCTTTTTTCAACTCTCCCTGATGGTGCAGTTAAAGCTTCATCAAACTTTTTTCTCAGCGGGTTGTTTCACATCAATGGGCATTTTTAAAAACAAGATGCCTGGAAAGTATGGATTGATAAACCTCCTTATACCCCAAAGCTATGAACAACTCATTATTTTATTTCGACCGCCCCCACAACGAGCCAGTGTTTACTTATACGGAAGGAACTCCCGAGCGCAAGGCCCTTGCCCAGGAGCTGAAACGACAGAGCCAGACCCAGATAGAAATCCCTGTCATTATTGGTGGCAAGAAGATCTACACCGGGGATACCGATAAGGTGGTAAGCCCCCATAACCACCAGAATGTTGTAGCTATTTACCACAATGCTGGGGAAAAGGAAGTACGCATGGCCATTGAGGCTGCCATGGAAGCCAAAAAGCAATGGACCACCATGTCGTGGCTCGAAAGGGTTTCCATTGCCCTGAAAGTGGCCGAGCTGATCAGCAAAAAGTATCGCTACCTGATGAATGCCGCCACCATGGTAGGGCAGGGGAAGAATGCCTTCCAGGCGGAAATTGATGCAGTATGTGAAACGGTAGATTTCCTTCGCTTCAACGCCCACTATGTTTCCCAGATATACAACGATCAGCCCCACAGCGAGGTGGGCAACCTCAACCGCCTGGAGTACCGCCCCCTGGAAGGCTTTATCTTTGCCGTCAGCCCCTTTAATTTTACCGCCATTGCTTCAAACCTGGCCATGTCGCCGGTGATCCTTGGAAATACAGTGGTTTGGAAACCTGCCACTACGGCACTTCTCTCCAATTATTACCTGATGGAAATCTACCAGGAGGCAGGCCTGCCCGATGGGGTGATCAACTTTCTGCCTGGCCCGGGCCCGCTGATCGGCAATATCGTGATCAGCCATAAAGACCTGGGAGGAATCCATTTCACGGGAAGCAACGGTACCTTCAACCACCTGTGGCGCGAGGTAGCCAAAAACCTTGAAAACTACCGCTCCTATCCCAGGGTAGTTGGAGAAACAGGAGGTAAGGATTTCATTTTTGTTCATCCATCGGCAGCCGTGGAGGAGGTGGCAACGGCAATGGTCAGGGGCTCCTTTGAATACCAGGGGCAAAAATGCTCGGCTGCCTCAAGGGCCTATATCCCACAATCCATGTGGGATGCTTTGCATGAACAGATCTCCAGGAAAATGGCCCTGATGAAAAAGGGAGATGTGAAAAACTTCTGCAATTTCATCAACGCGGTAATTGATGAAAAAGCCTTCAACAAGATCGTAGGTTATATCGAGAATGCACGCAATTCGCCAGATGCTGAGATCATTTTCGGGGGCAATTACGACAAGTCAAAAGGTTGGTTTATTGATCCAACCATCATCCTGACTACAAATCCTCATTATGTTACCATGGAGGAAGAGATATTCGGCCCCGTGCTAACAGTGTATGTATACCAAGACCAAGAATATGAAGAGGCCCTTGAATTGTGTAACAACACCTCCCCATACGGGCTGACAGGTTCCATATTCTCGCGCGACCGTTATGCCCTGGTCAGGGCCTGCCAGGTACTGCGTTATGCGGCCGGCAACTTCTACTTTAATGATAAACCCACAGGGGCAGTGGTGGGCCAGCAACCTTTCGGGGGATCCCGCCAGTCGGGCACCAACGATAAAGCAGGCAGCCAGCTGAACCTGCTGCGCTGGATCAGTCCACGTTCAATCAAGGAAACATTTTTGCCTGCAACCGACTTCAGGTACCCGTTTATGCATGAAGAAAAGTGCGGGGAATAACGATTCTGTAATTCCCACAGCAAATACCTAACCGGAGCTTTTCCCTCCGGTTTTTTGTTTCTATTTTTCTGGCTAAATAAAAACAATTCAATGCATTAACATTTTCTGGCATATTAATTGAAGGAATTGTTTACAAACCATAAAACCCGGAAAAGATGAAAACACTTGTCTGCCTCTTCATGTTGCTTTCCTTGTTTAAAACCTCTTTTTCCCAGGATTCTGACAACAGACTTTATCTGCTGCAGATTGAAGAAGAAGGAGGTAAAATTCTGACTTTCGGAGCCGGAAATTATTCTCCCGGTGAAGAAGTAGTGCTTCGTGCCCGCACAGGCCTGGGTTATCGTTTTTTGGGATGGGATTTTAACGGGACACACCTCACTCCTGAGGGCGAATTGCACTTCATAATGCCTGATATGGATGTTGTACTCTCGGCTAAAGCCAAAGAGATCCCGGTTTATGAGCTGGTGATTGATTCTGGTCTTGAAGAAATCACTATTCAAGCCCATGCCGGCGATGAAGTTTACCTGACGGCCTCTTTCCGGTCGGGTTTTGAATTCATCAGTTGGTCATCAGGAGATCTGCTGCTATCGGAAGAGCCCAGCATGCGTTTTATCGTTCCCCCTATGGATATGAGGCTGCAGGCTTCTTTCAGCCTTAACCATCCTGCAGTAGTTTTCCCTTTAATTTGCCTGCGAAATCGCGACCATAAAAGAGGAACCTGTCAGCGGCACCTGCTGTAGTTTCTCCTGAAAAAAGACCCGGGTACACCTGATGATCCTGAAATTGAGGCTAAACAGTAGCGTGCCCGGGGAATATGATGTCTTTGCCAAACCACCGGCAGGATCAGTTCATAAAGACCAAACATTATCCTTATTCGGTATTTAACATTTTTTATCACACCAGACAGGTGTTTTATTCAACAAAATATAAGTTTTTTCATTAAATTCGTTTTAAATACCTTATTAAAGTAATTAAATCCTTAATTAAAAATGAAAAAACTGACATACCTCCTGCTGATGTTGGCCATGTTTGTCAATGGCTTTTCGCTGAAGGCTTCCGAGAGGACCTTCATGCTGATGATTGAAGAAAATACCGGGATGATCGGAATATCCGGAGAAGGGAATTACCGTGCGGGTGAAGAAGTAGTGATCCGAGCCTTTCCGGCCCTGGGGTCCCGGTTTATCCAGTGGGAACTCAACGGGATGATGATCACCCAAAGCGACAGCCTCCGCTTTATCATGCCCGATATGGATGTAGTGCTTGTTGCCAGGGGTGAAAACCAGCCGGTATATCGTCTGGCGGTGGATACAGGTCTTAAAGAATCCATTATCCTGGCAGCTGCAGGGGAAGAGGTGCTGCTGATGGCCGATACTCCTGAAGGATATGAATTCGTAAACTGGTCATTTGGTGACCTGGTGGTTTCCGAAGACCCGTTCATGCGGTTCATTATTCCTGATATGGACATGAAACTGCAGGCCTCCTTTCGCGAAATCCCAGGGTTGGACCCCCAGGGAGTGAACTGCCCGGTAATTTGCATGAAAGATGCCGAAGGGGGGCAGCAGGTTTGCCAGCAACACCATTAAATCCCTGAAACAACCGGCTACCCAATTCACAATCTTTATTTGTTTTTTTTATAATATAAACAAAAACAAGGTTTTTGGGTTTTATGTTATTATATTCGTCCATCTGCTGATTTAAAACCAAACAACCATACACCTATGAAGTCGGATCTTGAAATAGCCAAAGCAGCAAAAATGCGTCCCATAGTGGAGATCGCCGAAAAGCTCAACATTCATGAAGACCAGTTGCATCTTTTTGGAAAGAACATTGCCAAATTGTCACTTAGTCTGATTGATGAAGAAGTCATTCGCAGGAAAAAACTTATTCTGGTCACAGCCATAACCCCCACCCCGGCAGGTGAAGGTAAAACCACCACCAGTATAGGTCTTACCGAGGGATTGAATCGCATCGGGGTTAAGACTATGGTTGTAATTCGTGAACCCTCACTTGGCCCGGTATTTGGCATCAAGGGAGGTGCAGCAGGGGGAGGTTTTTCGCAGGTGCTTCCCATGGAAGACATCAACCTGCATTTCACCGGGGATATGTCGGCTGTTGAAAGAGCGCATAACCTGCTTTCGGCCCTTATCGACAACCACCTTCAGAGCAAGGATAACATACTGAACCTTGACCCCAGGAAGATCATCTGGAAAAGGGTTATCGACATGAACGAGCGCGCCCTGCGCGATATCATTATTGGCTTAGGGGGGTCCAAACAGGGTATCCCCCGGCAGACGGGTTTTGATATTACTGCCGCTTCCGAGGTTATGGCTGCCCTTTGCCTGGCCCGCGACCTGGAAGACCTCAAGGAGAAATTCGGCAACATATTGGTTGGCTTCACCTACGACGATAAGCCTGTTTATGCCCGCGACTTTCACGCCCAGGGCGCCATGGCAGCCCTGATGAAGTATGCCATCATGCCCAACCTGGTACAGACCATCGAGGGCAATCCTGCCCTGATTCATGGAGGGCCTTTCGCAAACATAGCCCAGGGTACCAACACCCTGATTGCTACAAAGATGGGGCTTTCCCTGGCCGATTACGTGGTGACAGAGGCTGGCTTTGCATCCGAGCTTGGGGCCGAAAAATTCCTGAACATCAAATGCCAGTACGGGGGGCTCTCACCCAATGCTTCCGTGATAGTGGCTACCATCAGGGCACTGAAGTACCACGGTGGGGTGAAGCTTTCGCAACTTGCTGAAGACAATCCCGCTGCCGTAGAAAAAGGATTACCCAACCTGGAAAAGCATATTGAAAATATTCAGCATTTCAACCTGAAGCCTGTTGTTGCCATTAACAAATTTGCAACCGATAGCCCTGAAGAAATAGAGGTGGTTATGAACCGCTGCAGGGAACTGGGTATCAAGGTGGCTATCAATGAAGCCTGGGAAAAAGGAGGACAGGGTGCCGAGGAGCTTGCACATCTGGTTAAGGAGGCTGCCGAAAGCTGCCATACCTGCTTTACCCCCCTGTATGATTTTGACTGGGACATTGAAAAAAAGCTTCATACCATTGCACGCAAGCTCTATGGAGCCGATCATGTTGAATACACTGTTAAGGCACAGGGTCAGATGCGCATGTTCGAGCGAATTGGCCTTGACAAGCTGCCGGTATGTGTGGCAAAAACCCAAAAGTCATTATCCGACGATCAGTACAAGCTGGGCCGCCCCACGGGCTTTACCGTTAAGATCCGTGAATTTGAAATGGCTGCCGGTGCCGGGTTCATTATTCCCATTGCCGGTACCATTATGCGTATGCCCGGCTTGCCCTCACACCCTTCTGCCGAAAAAATTGATATCGACAAAGACGGAAACATCACCGGCCTGTTCTGATTATATGTTAGGGGTACTGTGCCGGCTTGTAAGTTTTGCTTACAAGCCGGTTTTTTTTATCCCTGCCTTATTGTTTTTCCTTTAATTTTACCCCATTGGCCCGATATCTGATCTGTTTCTGCAGGGTTAAGCTGAATCTATCTAAACTGTAAATCCATTGTGTAGCCTCCGGCACTTCTTTACAGGAATTCTGATGCTCACCTGTTTCATGCAGGCCCATGCACAATTGCAGCCTGCACCGCGAAACAGGTTCATTCAGCCTCTGAAGTCACAGCAGCTGGATTCATTAAGTATTATCGCTGAGAGTTTTGTGATCAAAGGTCCCGATGGGCAGCCCCTGGATCAGGCTTTTTACCGGCTTGACTTTGTGAAGGCAAGCCTGCTGCTTACCTTGCCCGAATATTGGCAAAACGACAGCCTGCTGGTGCAGTACAGGGTATTCCCGGTTAATTTTACCCAGGCATATTTTCACCAGGATACCTCCCTGATCGGCCAAGCGGGTCCGGGAGAAGATTTCCTTTTTCGGGCTGCTTCCCGGCGGGGCAGGCAGCAAGGGTTGATCCCTGCTGAAACCCTTTTCAGCTCGGGAAGTATTACCAGGGGCATTTCGATGGGCAATCGCCAGGATGTATCGCTGAATTCGGCTATGAACCTGCAACTCACCGGGCAACTAAGCGAGGAGATTGGCATTGCAGCGGTGATCTCCGACCAGAATATCCCTTTCCAGCCTGATGGCACCACCCGGCAGCTCCAGGATTTCGATAAGGTGTTCATACAGCTTACTGCCTCGGGAGGGCAGCTGCTGGCCGGGGATTTTGAGTTGCAACGCCCTGCCGGCCACTTTATGAATTTCACCAGAAGAGCCCAGGGCAGCAGCGTGAACTATAAGACAAACATGGAATCAGCCGGGGGGCTGCTTCAGGGAGCTTCCCTGGAAGTGTCGGCGGCCGGAGCCATTGCCAGGGGAAAATACGTTAGCAACCAAATCACTGCCCTTGAGGGCAATCAGGGCCCCTACAGGCTGAGTGGGGCCAACAATGAGTCGTTTATCATGATACTGGCTGGCTCCGAAAAAGTGTATATCGACGGGATGTTGCTGCAACGCGGAATGGATCACGACTATGTGATGGATTATAATATGGCCGAGATCAGCTTTACCAGCAGAAGGATCATCCGCCGTGAAAGCCGCATTATCATAGAATTTGAATACGCAGAACGCAATTATGCCCGCTCATTGCTGTTTTCGGGGGTACAGCTGCAAAACAGCAAAACATCCATCCGGTTCAACTTCTTTTCCGAGCAGGATCATCCCGGCCAACCCCTGTTCCAGGAGCTTTCGGATGAACGCATACAGAAGATGAGCCGGGCAGGTGATAACCCTTCCATGGCCTTCGATTGGAACATCGATAGCATTGGCTTTCGCAACGACCGCATCATGTACCGGCTGACCGACTCCCTGGGGGTAGACACCGTTTTTGTGTTCTCAACCGACCCCCATTTGGGGGTATACCAGGTGGGTTTCACCTTTGTGGGGGAGGGTAAGGGGCATTACAGGCCTTTGCCATCGTCAGCCAATGGCAAGGTTTATCAATGGGTAGCAGCCCTGGATGGCATTCCACAGGGAACCCATGATCCCATTATCCGCCTGGTAACACCAAAAAAGGACCAGATGATGACTCTGGGCACCGATCTCAAGATAGCCTCCAATGCAATGGCAGGTGTTGAACTGGCTTTCAGCAACAAAGATCTGAACCTGTTTTCGGATGTGCAGCAGGCAAATAATACAGGTTATGCTTTGCGCCTTCATGCCAGCAACCAGATCCCCCTTGGGGGGAGCCAGGACAACTGGCAGTTGCACCTTTCGGGGGAGCATGAAATGGTTTCGGCAAGCTTCTCTGCCCTTGAACGCTACCGCCCGCTGGAATTTTCACGCGACTGGAACCTGTTGCAGCAATCAGCGGGGCTGATGGAGCATCTTTCCCATATCCAGGTACGGATATTGCATCCCCAAAAAGGAATGCTGGCCTACAGCCTGCGATCATTGTTTCGGGAAGATAAGTACCGGGGATTGAAAAACAGCCTGCACACCAGCCTGTTGTGGGGCAAAGCAAGGATCTCATACGAGGGGGCCATGCTCAATTCACATGGTTTGCACAACACAGCATTTTACAGGCATCAGGCTTCGCTCAGCAGGCCATTGTTGTGGGTGGAAGCCGGAGTTGAGCACCAGCTGGAGCACAACCGCATGAATCATCTGCAGGATGAGCAGCTGGAACAATCCAGCTTTTCGTTTGATCAGTGGATGTTCTATATTGGCAATCCTGCACAGGCCAAAAACAATTACCGGTTGTTCTGGAAGATTCGCCACGACATGCTACCCCAGGGCATGCACTTCAGGGAAGCTGCCAGGTCCCGCGAGGTGGGCGCTTCCTGGCAGATGGCAGCAAGCCCTTCAAGGCGCCTGCAGCTCACCGCCCTGGCACGGAAACTGGATATCACTCAGCCCCTGGATGAGCAGCCTGCCAGTGAAAATACTTTTGCCGGCAGGATGGATATGTTTTTTTCCCATGCTGAAGGCATGCTCAGCTCCTCGCTTTTTTATGAAACCGGAAGCGGCATGGAGCGAATGCGCGAGTATATCTTCCTGGAAGTACCTGCAGGGCAGGGTTTTTATACCTGGAACGATTACAACGGCAATGGCATCAGGGAACTCGACGAGTTCGAACTGGCAGCCTTCCCCGATCAGGCCAACTTCATCAGGATATTTGTGCCAACGGATGGTTTTGTGCGGGTTTTTTCCAACCTGATGAGTTTTACCCTTAACTTGGATCCTTCCCGGGTATGGAGCCAACAAAAGGGCTGGCGCAGGATGTTGTCGCGCTTTTACAACCAGCTGGTATTCCGGGTTGATCAAAAAATGCAAGGCAACCTTTCGGTTGAAAGCTTCAACCCCTTTGGTTATTTGCTGGATGAGCAGGAGCTCTCGGGGCTGAATGCCTCGGTTCGCAATACCTTATTTTTTAACCGCTCCCACCCCCGCTTTGGAGCAGAATGGATCGTGGTGGACCAACGCAACAGGATGCTGCTTAGCAACGGCTTTGAAAGCCGCCGGCAGAGAGGCTCCACCTTAAGAAATCGCTGGAACATCAACAACAGCTACACCCTGGCCCTGGAAGCCTCGGCCACAGAACGCGAAAATCTATCGGAATTTTTCAATAACCGGAATTTCCAGTTCCGGCAGTACCAGGTACAGCCCATGCTTAGCTATCAACCCCTTAGCCGCTATCGCATCAGCTTTTTCAGCGGGTTTACCAAAATACAGAATCAGCAAAAAGATGAAACAGCCCGCTTGCGAAATATCGGAGCGGAAGCCGTTTACAACACCCCGGGTCATAGCAGCCTAAGCGGCAGGTATCAACTTTCCCGGATACAATATCCATTTGAGCTGAATACCCCCATTGCCTTTGAAATGCTCGGTGGATTAATGCCCGGGAAAAATCACCTCTGGAACATTGGCTGGCAGCAAAACCTGAATAACTGGTTGCAGCTAAATTTAAATTATCATGGAAGGAAACCTTTTGGTCTTAAATCCGTACATACAGGTAACATGCAATTACGTGCATTTTTTTAAAGATTTTGTATTAGTTAAATACTCATTTTTTATACTTTTGAATTTTCCAAAACATACACTAACCAAAACATTCACATTTTGAAAACACTAACTATTACTTTAAAAGTTTTGCTGGTGGTTGTTCTGGCCGGGATGATGCCGGTGAAGGGGCAAAGCCAGGAATCCCCGCTGTTCAACAGGTTTTCTGTTGAACTCCAGGGAGGGGCAATGTCACATTACGGTGATATTAAACGTTATGCTTACTGGCCGGGCGAAGAACTTACCTTTGGAGGCAGCCTGGGGCTAAACTATCATGTTTCGCCTGTTCTGACTTTAAAAGGTAATTTCCTTACAGGAAAAATGGTTGGCAAGAGCCTGGCCAACGACAGGCATTTTGAGAACCACTTCAGGGAGTATTCTTTGAATGCGGTGATCAATTTCAACCAGATGTTCCTTCCAAACGGGAGGTTCAATGAAAATTTCTCCATCTATGGCCTTGTTGGAACCGGGATGATAGGATACCGCAGCCGGCTGATGCAGCTTTCCGATGACCGGGTTATTGGGACAGTGCGCTACGGCTCGGATAATACCACCCCCGACGGCCTGGATTGGGATTTGGTTATTCCCTTTGGATTGGGGATGAAATTCAAGGTATCACCCAGGGTTGATTTGGGCATTGAATCCGTTTTCCGTTATTCAGGTACCGATAACCTGGATGCAGTAAGCCGTGTTTCAAGCAGAAAAGATATGTATAATAAAACCAGCCTGGGAATTACTATTCACCTGGGCCGGCACAAGCAATCCGGCTGGTGGACAAGGGCCTCAAAAACTATTTATGCCGGCGATGTCCAGCGCATGGATCATATGAGCGGGAACTTCTCCCAGGTGCAGGAAAAAGTTACCCAGCTGGAGCAATCTTTCCTTGCCAATGATTATGACGGGGATATCTCTGAGCTCAGGCAGCTGCTTACTTCCCTTGACAGAAAAAACCAGGATCTTACCATGCGCCTGCATGAGTTGCAGCAACAGGTTAGCCAGAATGCAGGGGCAGTATCATTGTCCAGTATCTATTTCCAGATCAACAGCGCTTCTCTGGATGCAGGAAATTATGAGCGGGTTGCAGCTGCTGCACATGTTCTTAGAACCAACCCCAATATAAAGATGGAGGTAATTGGTCATACCGACAAATCGGGGCCCGATCAGTTCAACAAGGTACTTAGCGAACGAAGGGCAAAAGCTGTTTTTGATGCGCTGGTAAATGATTTCAGAATAGACGCCTCACGCCTTAGCATTTCATACATGGGACCTGATGATCCCATCTCTGAAAACAAATCACACATTAACCGCAGGGTTGATTTTAAACTGATCCGGTAGAACCCAATCAACCCAATTAATAATGAAAAGAGGCTGTCCTGGTTCAGGCAGCCTCTTTTTTACCCAAAACCAGTTGTTAGCCAGGTCATTTGAATGGCAATCCCGAAAAAACCGTATGATGTATTTTGGTGGTTTATTAGTGGATCAGCAGATTTTTTCTCCGATACAAGTCCGATACAAGTCCGATACAAGTCCGACAATGACCGTTTTTGGGTCAGTATTGAGCAAGTTTTTTCCTGGAGATGGGAAGTAAAAGCTGATTAGTGCGCATCGAGCCCGTGACGCATATAGATCAGGTGCTCCATGGTTTTTAGTATCTCGCTCATATAATCATTGACAGCCCGAACACTACCCGGCAAAGTGTATACCAAAGTTCCTCCTGTGAGGCCGGCCACTCCACGGCTAAGCAAAGCATTTGGCTTGTCGGCTCCATATTTCACCCGGATCATTTCCATGATTCCAGGTATTTCTTTATCGAGCATTGGCTGGATGGTTTCAACGGTAATGTCGCGTGGGCCTATGCCTGTTCCTCCTGTTGTAATCAGCACATCCACCTCTTCATAAACGGCTTTTTCCACAGCAACGCTCAGGCTGCCGGCATCATCGGGAAGTAAGGTCTGGTTTATACTGATCCTGCGCGAACCTTTCCCGAAATGTTCTTTAAGGATCTCCACCACACGCGGGCCGCTGCGGTCTTCATATTCTCTCCTGAAGGCCCGGTCGCTAAGGGTAATCACCTGGAAGCTGAACACCCTGGGGTGATACTCCAGGATATCGCCAGGCTTCAGGCTGCCCTGGCGGATCACCCGGGCAAAAATGCCCTCCCGGGGCATCACGCAATTGCCCACTTCGCGAAAAATGGCGCAGCTGCTGCCATGGCAAAGTTTGCCGATCTGGGTGATCTCCAGTTCAACATTCTCTCCTACCAGGCGATCCATAGGGGAGGTGGTCACCAGCTCGATGCCCCGGGTGGTAAGGTTTTCGGCAAATTCGCCAAATGCCATGGGCCGCCCGGCCTGATGGGAAAACCGTTCAACACTTTCCTGGCCCAGCAGGCTCACCTGCCTGTGCCAGGGACCAGCATGGGCATCATGCATCACCCCGTAATGGTTGAGGGTAATTTCGTCAACAGGCTTCTTTACTGTTCCTTTCTCCTCTGATATATTTACTGATACGATCTTTAAGTTCATGGGGTCGTCCTTTTCAATACGTTATGGAAGCAGCTGTTTATTTTTTTGTTTTTTCGGTCAGCACAATCTCACTAATGACCATGTTCTTGTCAACGGCCTTGCACATGTCGTAAATGGTAAGCAGGGCAACCGACACGGCCGTCAGGGCTTCCATCTCCACTCCGGTTTGTCCCTGGCATTTAACCCTTGCACTTACCTGCACCCCATCGGGCTGAAGCAGCGTATTGACCTCGGCTTTGGTGATCTGCAGGGGGTGGCAAAGGGGGATGAGCGATGAGGTTTGTTTGGCAGCCTGAATGCCCGCAATCTCGGCTACTGTAAGTACATCACCCTTTTTGATCTGGTTTTCACGGATCAGCTGAAGGGTTTGGGCCTGCAGGCTGATAAAGCCCTGGGCGGTAGCCGTGCGAATTTGTGAAGGTTTATGGCCAACGTCAACCATGGATGCTTTCCCCTGATCGTCGATGTGTGAAAATGTGGACATACTTAAAGGTTTATGTTTTGTTTCTTATCCGCCAATATTGTGGAAACAGTTGTGCAGGTTGATGGTTCCTTTTTCGGGTTTTGCGCCCAGGGCCATTTGCATAGCTTGCCGGATTCCCATTTTGCGAACATCGAACTCCTGGTTGCTGAAAAGGCAGGGTTTCATCATGCCGTTGCTTGTCAGGCGCAGGCGGTTGCACACGCGGCAATCCCCACCGCTGCCCCCTTCTACAATCCCAAAATGGCCCTTTTCAAGATCCATCTGGCTGATGAACCTTACCTGGAGGCCTTTCACATTACAGTATGCCTTTACAGCCCGGGCATCAGGTTCATCCGAGTTTTGCTTTACAACACAATTGATTTTGATGGGTTGCAGGCCAGCCCCGATGGCAGCATCAATGCCGGCAAATACTTTCTGGATATCACCGCCCCGGGTGATGTGGGCATATTTTTCAGGGTCCACTGTATCCAGGCTTATGTTGATGCGGTGAAGCCCTGCCTTTGCCAGGGGCTGGGCAAACTTCTCCAGCAGCATCCCATTGGTGGTCATGGCCAGGTCTTTCAAGCCACCGATGCCTGAAATCATCTCCACCAAAAGGGGAATATCTTTTCGCACCAGGGGTTCACCTCCGGTAAGGCGAACCTTGTCCACACCCAGGGAAACAGCCACCTCAACCACCTGGCGGATCTCCTCAAAGGTGAGAATCTGGCTGTGGGGGATGTAGCCTACACCCTCCTCGGGCATGCAATAGCGGCAGCGCAAGTTGCAGCGGTCCGTAACCGAGATGCGCAGGTAATTTATCTTTCTGTTAAATTGGTCGAACATGAACCGGGGCTCCTTTTTTAATTTCTGAAATGCCCTGGGGGATGCACATCAGGCCCTGGGCAAGGCTTAAGGCATGAATATGGGCTGATCCATGATAATTTACAGGAATAACGCTTCCCTCCCCGGAAAATTTCACCGGCAGCCACTCCATGCGATCAGCCTTTTTGCGAACCAGGTCCATGGCCAGGGGAAGGCTCAGTTCCCCTGGCTGATGGTTGTGGCCCATCATCCGGTAGAGCAGGGGTTTGGCAAATATTTCGAAGTTGATGAAGGAAGAAACAGGATTTCCCGGCAGGCCAAAGATGTATGACTTGTGGGTACGCCCGAATACGGTAGGTCTACCGGGCTTCACGGCCACCTTCCTGAACAGTATTTCCACATTGTTCTGCTTCATGATGCGGGGCACAAAGTCGAAGTCGCCCATTGAGACCCCTCCGCTGAGGATCACCATATCAAAATTTTCCAGGGCATGGCTTATTGCCTGTTGTGTAGCCTGTTCATTATCGGGGATAATGCCCAGGTAACTTACCAGGCAGTGAGCATCTTTTACCTGTGCAGCCAGCTGAAAGCCATTGCTGTTGCGGATGCTTCCCGGCCGGGGAGCATGGTAGGGCTCAACCAGTTCGTCGCCCGTTGAAAGCACTGCCACATGGGGCTGCCTGGCAACCAGGGGATTTACACAACCCACCGAAGCCATGATGGCAAGGTGCTGGGGCATGATCAGCAAGCCTTTTTCCAGCACTTTGTCCCCGTTTTTCACATCTTCGGCTTTCCAGGCTATATTGGTTGCTGTTTTCCCGGAAGTAAAACGAATCACCCCGGCTTCAGTTTCTTCGGTGTCTTCCACCATGATCACAGTATCGGCTCCTTCGGGCACCATGGCCCCGGTCATCACTTTGATGCATTCGCCCGGGCCAATGCCCCTGGAGGGAAGCGATCCGGCAGCTATAACCTCCAGAACATGCAGGGGCTGCTGAAGGTCGGCAAACCTGCAGGCATAACCATCAACGGCCGATTTGTTAAAGGGAGGCATGTCAACATCCGAGAAAACATCCTCAACCAGTATCCGGTATAAGGCCTCATTGAAATCAACCCGTTCGCTACCTGTGGTGCGTACATCGGTCATTATGATTTCCATGGCCTTTTCAAACGATATCATCTTCTGTTTGTTTTTTTGTCAAAGCTGTCTTCCCGATTTCAATTACAAAGGTAAACAATCCGGGCAGCTATTGGAATGAAATTACCTGGTATTCATGGTCAAGGGTGTTGATCACCAGCAGTTTGTTGCGAAGGATGTCTCCTTTTCCCAGCAATATTTTCAGGGTTTCGGCCACCTGCAGTGAGGCTGCCAGGGCTGGGGTGAAGGAGGGGTTTCCCAGATGGGTTTCGGCTCCCTTGTTGATTCCTTCCGGGTATAGTTTATCGAGCATCCTGTCGCCCGGAAAAATGGCACATACCTGGGCATACCATCCTGCAATGGCACCGAAAACCATGGGGGTGTCAAGGGCTTCTGCGGCTTTTTCAACCACACGGCGAGAGGTGATATTATCAAGTGCGTCGACAATCACGTCGTGCCCCCCGAGCAATTCCTCTGCATTTTCCTGTGAGAGAAACCGGTGAATGGCTGTTACCTTTACCCCGGGATTCACCAGGGCCATTCGTTCCCTGGCCTCAAGGGCTTTGGGTTTGCCCAGGTTGGAGGGCAGCGCAAGCAGTTGGCGGTTGAGGTTTGAAACTTCAAACACATCTCCGTCGATTGCCGTGATCTGGCCAATTCCCAGGCGGGCCAGCATTTCAATAATGTGCCCTCCCAGGCCTCCGCAACCTACAACTGCCACGCGAAAACCAGCCAGGCGCTGATTTTCTTCCGGGCTTAGCATGTTTTCATTGCGCGAATATCTCTCTCTCATCTTTTTGGTTGTATTGGAATAGGCTTGTTCAGCGATTGAAAAAAATGCCTGATCAGGCCTTATTATTTTTCTGGTTTACGAATTTACAAAATTAAGTAGCGCAAAATTATTATCTCCGTGCAGGGGTGATAATGATACCGCGAAGCAAATGGTTTACCGCTTCCCAGTTAGGAAATTGAACATGTGCTTCTTACTTTTGTGTAACAAAAGTTAAAGGTTGTATATGCTAACATAACACGCAACCAAAACCCGGAAGCATGCTACAGAACTGGAAAACAGGCCTATTATTTATGTTTTTTAGCGGGTTGATCCTGCTGTTCATCATAGCCCCCCTGGCGGGGATGTTTTTACGCACCAGCGGGGCTCAGTATGTGGAAACCATGTCGGACCCGGTTGTCTGGCGCAGCATCAGGCTCACCTTGCTGGCATCCCTGGGCGCTACCCTGCTTTTTGGTCTGGCAGCCATTCCCCTGTCGTACTTGCTGGCCCGCAAGAAGTTTCCCGGCAGGGGCCTGGTAAATGGGCTGGTTGACCTTCCGGTTGTTATCCCGCATTCGGCTGCTGGCATAGCCCTTCTGGGGATAGTATCTCGTGGGACCCTGCTGGGGCAGGCAGGAGAGAGCGTGGGCATCCGGTTTATCGGGGGAGAAGCAGGCATAATTCTTGCCATGGCATTTGTCAGCCTGCCCTTTTTGATCAATGCAGCCCGCGACGGGTTTGCCTCCGTGCCTGAGAAGCTGGAGAAGGCTGCCCTGAACCTGGGGGCCTCCCCCTTAAGGGTTTTTTTCTCCATCTCATTGCCCCTGGCAAAAAGGCAGGTGCTTACCGGGCTGACTATGATGTGGGCCCGGGGGCTTTCCGAATTCGGGGCAGTGGTGATCATTGCCTATCATCCCATGACAACCCCGGTTCTGATCTGGGAGCGATTCACCAGTTTTGGCCTGGCTTATGCAAGGCCTGTTGCCGCATTGTTTGTGGCAATCTGCCTGATTGTTTTCGCCGGAATGCGCCTGATCTCTAAAAATAAGCTTCATGTTAGAAATTAAAAACATCAGCGTTTTCTTTGACTCCTTCTCCCTGGAGGATATATCACTGGATGTTGCCGAGGGTGACTACCTGACCCTTCTGGGGGTATCGGGGGCTGGGAAAACGGTTTTGCTGGAAGTGCTGGCCGGGCTGGTGCGCCCTGCGCGTGGGCAGGTACTTTTCAAGGGACGCGACATTACCCGCGAAAAGATCCAGCAAAGGGGCATCGGGCTGGTGTACCAGGACCTGTCGCTGTTTCCCCACTTGAATGTTTATGAAAATATTGCCTATTCCCTGAAAAGGTTATCGCTCCCCGGGGAGGCTTTGCGGGCCCGTGTGGAACAGCTGGCCCAGGAAACGGGCATCCCCCACCTGCTGAAACGCTTTCCGGGGACTTTGTCGGGAGGGGAGGCCCAGCGGGTTGCCCTGGCACGGACGCTGGCATCGGATCCTGAGGTGCTGCTGCTTGATGAACCCCTGGCCAACCTGGATGTGAAGCTCAGATCAGGCTTGCGCAGCCTGCTCAGGGAGATCAACAAGTCGGGCAAAACAATCATCCATGTTACCCACGATTATATGGAATCGGCAACCCTTAGCAATAAGGTGGCAATCATAGAGAACGGACGGCTAATCCAGACAGGAGTGCCGGCAGAGGTGTTCCGCCACCCTGTCAGCGAATTTGTGGCCCGCTTCAGTGGCATCCGCAATATTTTTCCTTGTTTATTAAAAGGAGAAGGGCAGGGCCCTGGCCTTGTAACAGCCATGGTTGAAGGATTGGGTGCTGTTTTCTTTGTCGGGGAAGGGGGCGATGAAAATGGATTTGTGATGGTGCCCCAGGAAGACATCATCCTCTCTGCCCAGTCGCTTGAATCCTCTGCCCGCAACCAGTTCCGGGGCATTATTCGGGAAGCTTATCTTTCCGCAGGATCCATGGAGGTGGTGGTGGATGCCGGGGTAGATTTCGTGGTGCAGATCAGCCGGGCCTCCTATGAAAAACTACAGCTGTTGCCAGGCAAACAAATTTGGCTCAGTTTTAAGGCCTCTGCTGCCAGGTTTCTGAAAAACTAAACAGGACTTATCCGGGGATTGACTGGTAGATGCTGTGGTAGGCATTTACCCCATCCTCAAGGTTGAACAGCTTTTGGGCACATTGCCTGATACGTGCCCGATCCACATTCAGCAGGGAATCCATCCGGCTGATGGCCCTGTCGTAAGCCAGGTCTGAAAACTCATCCACCAGTATACCGGCAGCTGTTTCGGCCACTATTTTATCGGTGTCGCCAATTCCCCTGTTGGTAATGAAGGGGATGCCCATACTCATGATCTCGCCTTGTTTTGTTGGGCTGGAAGCCCTCTTGGAGAATACAGGTTTGATGAAAAAGATGGAAAAGTGCGAAAGGCTCAGCAGGGTTGGTACCTGGTTGCGGGCTGCTTTAACCACACGGATGCTATCAGGATCAATACCTGCCAATGCTGCCTTTTGTTTGATAAATTCTGCATCATCCCCCGTGATAAAAAGAAAAATTGCACCTGGTTTTTTCAATTGCAGCCGGCCGAAGAAGTCAAGCATCTCCTTTGTCATGTACCAGGTGCCAATGCTGCCCAGGTAAGAAAGCACAAACGCCTGGTCATCAATGTTCAGCTGCTTTTTCCATTGGCTCCTCTGCTCCGCATCCAGGATATCGGGGGAGAAAAGCTGCAGGTCGGTGCAGCAGGGAATCACCCGGGTCTTGTTTTCAATGCCAGGGCTAAAATTTCGGGAAAGGATTGATTTTCCCGTTTGGGTCAGGCTAACCACGGCATCTGCATGCTCGAAAAACAGCTTTTCCTGCTTTTTGAAATACTTGTAGGTAAACTGGAAGAATGGATTCGACAACTTCCAGATGTTCCCCTCCACCCGTTCGTCGGCCCAGAAACCACGCATGTCAAAAACAAACCCAATGCCAAATTTTTGTTTTAGCTCCAGCCCTACAGTGGCAGCAATATAGCTCCGGCAATGAACAATATGAAAATTGTGCTTTTGGTGCAGGCGGCGGGCATTTTTTTTAAGCCTGATAATATCAAGCAGTTTGGAAATGCCCGGAGGGTTTGTCGAAAACCTTAGGGCTGTCCAGCTGATGCCCTGCTCACTGAATAAAGCATTTACCTCATTGCTGCAGGCAGCATGAACGGCAGGCTTTTCGCAACTGAGCACGTGCACCCGGTGTCCTTTGCCCGATAGCCCCATAAGGTAAGGAATAACCTGTGATCGCCCGAGAGGATCAGTCATCCCGTCATAGGAAATATAAAGCACCCGCTTCAATGATGGAAGTTTTAATCTGTAAAAATAACAAGTTTAAATGTTTATTTAAAAATAACTTATATTGCTGAAATGCCCTCATGACCCATAAAGAAGGTTATTCATGTTAAAAAAAACCTTATCGGTCAGGCTTGTTTTTCTTCAGGTTAATATTATATTTGTTGTTAATTATCAAAAATTGCACCTATGAAACGGCTAAGGTATAAAACCCGTAGAATCAGAGCCCGCATCAGGAGCAAATGGATGGCCTGCCGCATTGCTGCAGCCGAAAAAAAGCGGTGCTCCCATGAGAATACTCCTTCCTGCCTGAAAGAGATGTGGGATTCCTACCTGTCATTTGCCCAGCTCGAATTCCAGGATCTCTCCCGCTGGTAATTTTCAGCGTTAAAATTTCTTCTTTTTTTAATTTATGGCGAACTTTGCAAATCTTTTTGCGTTTTCGTATAAAGCTTAATTTAATAAACAGATATATAATTTCATTCAAATCTTTTTCTGAAATGACAAAAATCAGCCGCCTCTCACTCACAGTCCTGATGTTGTTTTTCATGGCCCTGGTTTCCTGCCAGCCGGCAGGGGGCAGCCAGAAGGCATACAATAGCTTGCCGGGTCCAAAGAACATTATTTTCTTCATTGGCGATGGTATGGGTTTTAATCATGTTCTGGCAGCCAACTATTTTGAACATGGAGTGGCCTCTGCCCAGGTATATGAACAGGACGACTGGTTTCAGGGGGCAGTTGCAACCTATAATGCCATTACGCGTATTGAGGATGGAGATACCACATATACCACGGGTTACAATCCCCGCCTTGCCTGGAGCAGTGCCTCTTACCTGAACAGGGATTACACGGGCAGTGCCGAGGGAGCTACAGCCTTTTCCACTGGTCGTAAGACATTTGCTACTTCTATCGGGCTGGGTCCATTGGGCGATACCCTGGTTCACATCAGCCAGGCAGCCAAGGCCCTGGGTAAATCGGCCGGGGTAGTAACCACTGTTCCCTTCAGCCATGCAACACCGGCAGGGTTTGCAGCACATGTCAATACCCGTCATGATTATGGTCTGATAGCCAAATACATGCTTTTCAACACCCGGCTTGATCTGATCATGGGAGTTGGTAACCCTGATTACGACAACAACGGCCGTGCTCCTGAGAAAAGAAATGCGCGCTATATCCATTCCCTTGAACTTTGGGAGCAGCTGAAGGCAAACGATGGACGAACTGCCTTTGAACTGGAGGGCAAGACGTACCGGGTTCAGGATTCCAATGGCGACGGGCAGCCCGATGCATGGACCCTCATCGAGAGCCGCGATGAATTTCAGGCCCTTGCCCGGGGGAAGACTCCCACCCGGGTGCTGGGTATTCCCAAAGCATACTCATCTGCCCATTACGGCCGTGATCATGCAGATAATGAAACCCAACCCTTCTCCCAGCCTTTTAACGACAATGTTCCCAACCTGGAGGAGATGACCCTTGGAGCCCTGAACATGCTTAGCAAGAACCCCAATGGCTTTTTTGTAATGATAGAAGGGGGTGCCATCGACTGGGCCGGGCACGATAACCTCCTGGGCAGGCTCATCGAGGAGCAGATCGATTTCAACCATGCCGTGCAGGCTGCCGTGGAGTGGGTTGAGAAATACAGCAACTGGCAGGAAACCCTGATCATTGTCACCAGCGATCATGAAACGGGATATCTGACCGGCCCCGATCACCCCGGCCAGGTTGCACAGGCTGTGGTCAACCAGGGAAGAGGAATGCTGCCCCTGGCAAAATTCAATTCAACCGACCATACAAACATGCTTGTGCCTCTTTATGCCAAAGGCCCCGGAACCCATATCCTGAAGCTGCTTTCAAGCGAAAGGGATCCGGTGCGAGGCCCATTCCTGCAAAATACCGATCTGGGCAATGCCATTTTCCTGATGTGGGGGAAACCAGAAGTAAAAGTGTTCTATGTGAATTAATATATCATTGATAAAAAAATGCCCTGCAGCTGTTTGCTGCAGGGCATTTTTTTTGCCCTGGCGGGCGAGGCGGGATGGTAGAATCTTGTTGGGGCATTGGCGAATTTTATGTTATCCTGCACTTTCCGGAAGGGCAAAAAAAAACCCCGGAACAACCACGTTCCGGGGCCACCAATCAACTAACCAAAACAACAACATGAAGAGAGTTATGAAAAAACTAAGTTTCTATTGTTTATGAACCCATTTTTGTCATTCTATAATTATAACTCGCAAAGGCAAAGAATGTTTTGAATGATAAAAAATTTAACATAAAATATCAAATTCAGCCCTTCAATTCAATTTTAAAAAAACCACCCGGGCTCCATCAAACCCCAAAACACTTACAATGCCCGGGCGGTTAAAAACAAAGCAGATTGTATATCGGGTTTAAATAAACTTTAAAGTTTTCAGGCAATGCTCTATCTTTTCCCAGGAACGCTCGATATCATTGTCCAGGCCTACTGAGAATCGGATAAGTCCTTCCGAGAGTCCCATTTCTTTTTGTACTTCCTCGGGTACTTCGCTTGAAGTGCTCTTTCCTGAATTGCTGAACAGGGTTTTGAAATACCCAAGGCTCACTGCCAGGTAACCAACCCCTTGGTTTTGCATCATTTCCATGAGTTGGGATGCGCGTTCTGCAGTTTTGAGGTCAATGGCTATCATTCCTCCGAAACCAAACTGGGGATTCATCAGCTGTTTCATCAACTGATGCTGGGGATGGTCTTGCAGGCCGGGATAGATTACCCGAATATTTGTTTGCTGAAGCTTTTGGGCCAGGAACATGGCGTTGAAGCTGTGCTGCTTCATGCGGATATGCAGGGTGTGCAGGTTTTTGTGAATGCTGGATGATCGCAGGGGATCCAGCACCGGGCCCAGCAGCATGGCCGAACCAGTATTAACATCAGCAAGGGAGGCGATAAAGGCTTCATCAGCACAGATTGCCCCGGCAACACAATCATTCTTGCCGTTGATAAATTTGGTCATGCTATATACCACGATGTGAGCACCCAGTTGGGCGGGAGCAATCATCATGGGGGTAAAGGTATTGTCAACAACCAGCTTGATACCATGATTATTGGCTATCTTTGCAAGTTCTGGCAGATCGGAGATCTGTAGCAGGGGGTTGGTCATCGACTCGGTATAGATCAGGCGGGTATTGGGGCGGATAGCCTTTTGCACCTCATCCAAACGGGTAATGTCGACAAAGGAAACCTCAATGTTGAATCTTTTCAGGTAGTTTGCCAAAAAAGCAAAAGTTCCCCCGTAGGTGGTAATGCTGGAGATCAGGTGATCGCCGGCACTGCAAAGCTGCAGGATGGTGGTGGTGATGGCTCCCATTCCCGAGGCAGTTACCCAGGCACTTTGGGTTCCTTCCATGGCTGCCAGTGCATCGGCCAGGTATTTGTTGGAAGGATTCCAGTGACGTGAGTAAAGAAAACAACCATCCTGCTCGCCATGGAAGGTATCTACCATGGTTTTGGCTTCCATGAAAGTATAGGTTGCCGAATCGGTGATGGAAGGATTAACATCGCCAAATTCTCCGAATTGTAAAAGGTCCTGAATCTTGGAGGCCGGATCAAATTTCATAGTCTGAGGGGGTTTGCTGTGAATATCTCCTGTTTTGTGCTGCAAAATTATTGATTTTTTTATTTTGCGGTAGATATTATGAATAAATTTTTGCAATTTTGCATATTTGCTTACAGTTCGTAAGCTAAAACCGAATTATCCCTTGCATTTCTCTTTCTGAATAAAACCCAGTTATGGAAAAAGCCTTTCATATTGACAGCATTGATCAGAAGATCCTGGAAACCCTGGCAGAAAATGCCCGCATGCCTTTTCTGGAACTGGCCCGCTTATGTGGCATCAGCGGGGCAGCTGTCCACCAGAGAGTGCAAAAACTCCAGGAAGCAAAAATCATCAACAAATCCCAGTTCTTTCTGAATCCCCGGGGGCTGGGTTACCTCACTACTGCCTTCATCGGGATACAGGTGAACCTGAGTTCCCCCACCACCCATGAATCAGTTTTCCAGCAGATCAAGGAGATCCCCGAGATTGTGGAGTGCCATCATATTTCGGGAAAGTATAGCCTTTTTGTTAAGGTGCATACCAAAAACAACGAGCACCTGAAAAAGGTCATTGTCGAAAAGATACAGGCCATTAAAGAGGTAACTGCCACTGAAACCCTTGTTTCGCTTGAAGAAGGTTTCTTCAGACAGCTTCCTGTGTATGAGGGTAATGTATTCCAGTTTTAAGTAGTCGAACCCCGGGCAATTTCATGTATCTTTGCCCCTGAACCCCCAATAATCATAAATTTCAGTTAAAACTGCACCATTATGTTTACAGGCATTGTTGAAATAACCGGAAAGGTTGCCCGCATTGAGCGCGACCGCACCAATATTCATTTCACCATCGAAACACCCATTGCCCCTGAACTTCGTGTTGACCAGAGTATCGCTCACGACGGGGTCTGCCTTACCACGGTGAATGTTGACAAGGAAAAGAATCAGTACACGGTAACTGCCATACAGGAAACCCTTGATAAAACAAACATGCGAACCTGGAAAGAGGGTTACCGGGTGAACCTGGAGCGTTGCATGCGCATCGATGGCCGCCTTGACGGGCATATCGTACAGGGGCATGTGGATCAGACGGCTGTTTGTTCGAAGGTGGAGGAGTTCGATGGCAGCTGGAAGTTTTATTTTTCCTACGATCCGGGAAAAAAGAACATCACCGTGGAAAAAGGCTCTATCAGCGTGAACGGGGTGAGCCTGACTGTTGTGGATTCCGAACCCGGCATGTTCTCAGTGGCTATTATTCCGTATACTTATGAACATACCAATTTTGGTGACTTTCAACCCGGCTCGGTGGTAAACCTTGAGTTTGACATTATCGGCAAATATGTTGCCCGCCTGCTGGAGCAGCATTTTGAAGCCCGCAAATAAAAAGAGATTATTTGATGAAAAAGCCCCGGATCGCTCCTGATCCGGGGCTTTTTTACTGGAGAATTAAGAATTAAGAATTAAGAATTAAGAATTAAGAATTAAAGATCAACTTCTCAACCTCTCAACCTCTCAACCTCTCAACCTCTCCTATTTGATCTCCACTTCTATCCATTCTGATCGGTCGGGGTCCTGGGGTGTTTTCCATCCACGGGGGGGATTTTCCTCCAGCTGTTTCAGCAGCAGTTCGATGGCAGCCTCAAGTGCCGGATCCTGCCCGCGTGCTACCAGGTGGGGTGCATCCACCACTTCAATATCAGGGTATACTCCCACGCCCTCAATGATCCATTCTCCATCCCTGTTATAGATTCCAAAGCGTGGCACCCCGATATAACCTCCATCGGCAAGGCGGGCATTTCCGGTCATACCAACCAGTCCGCCCCAGGTGCGGGTACCGATAATGGTGCCCAGGTTGCGCTGACGGAAAAAATGCGGGAAGGCATCTCCTCCCGATGAGCTATACTGGTTGATGAGCATCACCTTGGGTCCCTCGTGTGCCACACGGGGATTGGCCATGGGCTCCAGGCCCGCCACATGCCACTGGGCGTAGCGTTCGCGGTTGAGCAAGTCGGCCATGCGGTCGGGAATAAACCCTCCCCCGTTAAAACGTTCGTCAATGATCAGGGCATCCTTGTGATGATAAGCATACATTCCACGGTGCAGTTCGCGGTTGCCTTCGGCTGCCGTGTTGGGAACGTGGATGTAGCCAATGCGGCCTCCCGAGAGACGCTCAACCATGGCCCGGCGTGTTTCTACCCAGTCAAGATACTTCAGCTCGGTTTCGCTGGCAATGGGCCTGATGGTATAGGTGCGGGCCCCCTGATCGGAAGGCCTGGTGTTCACCGTGATGCTGGTGGCTACGTCCACCCGGTTCTCAAGGAAAGCATAAGGGTTATCCTTCAGGGTGACTTCCTGCCCGTTGATGCGGATGATGTATTCCCCTTCCGCGATATCAATTCCTTGCTCGGTCAGGGGTGAGCGGCGGCTGTTGTTCCAGTTCTCCCCGGGATAGATCCTGCTGATGCGGTAGCGGCCAGCCTGGCGGTCGGCCTCCAGACGGGCTCCCAGCAAACCATTCTGTACCCGCTCAACGCGCTCCCATTCACCATAATCCACATAGGCATGCCCTGTGTTTGTTTCGGCAATCATCTCACCAAAGATATAATCCAGGTCGAAACGATGGTTTACCGAAGGAAGCAATTGGGCATAGCGTTTGCGGAAGCCTTCCCAGTCAACATTGTGAAGGTTGGATACGTAAAAGAAGTCGCGGAAGATCCTCCAGCCATCCATAAACAGCTGATCCCATTCTTTCAGGGGTTCAATTTTCATGGTAAGGCCCGAGAGGTTCAGCTTTCCTGGTGCGGGTTCCTGGTTGGGTGCCAGGTTGGCAACCCCGTAATCGCCCTGGTGAACATACAGGAATTTGTTGCCATCGGCCGTAACCTGTGCGTTGCTGATCCCTGTCATGATGGTTTCATTCTTCTGTTCACGGATGTTGTAGCGGTTCAGGTTGCTGTTGGTCATATACACCAGCCCGTCCTTAACTGGCTGCAGATTTCGGTAATTGCCCGGGCTCATGGGGAATGCCATGATCCGCTGGTTGGCACCTTCAGCCACAATGCGCACCTGGTCAACAGGGGTGATCTGCTGGTGGTTGTTGTTTGCCTGCCCGTTCTCAATGGTTTCTTTAGGCTGGAACAGCCTGGGGCTTGCAGGTGTGAGGGCAAGGGCATACACGCGGGTGGCCTGGTTGTATATGTAGTTGAATTCAAAACTTGAAAAGGCAAGGTTGAAGTCGCGGTTTGAAGTAAAAAAGATGTAGTGACCGCAGTTTGAGAATACCGGTGAGCTGTCGCTGAAAGTATCGTCGGTGAGCTGCATCCGCTGCCCGTTCTCGATGTTATACACCCAGATTGCTCCCTGGGCATTGGGCCCACTTTTTGTGTAAGTGATCCAGCGCGAATCATGGGAGAAGGCATAATGACGGATCTCCTCGAAGGTTGGCTGATCGATGTTGGTGAGTGCTCCCGATTGCACATCCAGCAACTTCAGGTTCATGCTGCGATCGAAGTATACCAGGTAGCGGCTGTTGGGCGACCATTCGGCTTGGTATTTCCAGCCTCTAGAATTGGAGGTGAGCTGCCTTGGCTGGGCGCCCTCGCGATTCTCCAGCAGGTAAACCTCGTATTCGCCCGTGTGATCGGCATAATAGGCGATCCAGCGACCATCGGGCGACCATGCAGGGTAAATGGCACGTACTCCCTGGATGTTGGTCAGGTTATGGGTTGTTCCCGGGCCGGCAGGCACTGAGAAGATATCCCCGCGGGCATCAAAAAGTACCCGGTTGCCAGTGGGAGAAACAGCCACACTATGAATGTTGTCCTGTACATTTTTAAAATAAGGCAAAGACCGGGCATTGTCAAAGCGAATGTTGACCACCACGCGCTGCACCTCACCCGTTTGCAGGTCCAGGCGGAAGAGCTGGCCTCCATTTTCATATACCAGCTGGCCGTTGCTTCCGGCAGGCCACATCACGTCGAACTCATCGTGGAAGGTCATTTGGGTAACTTCCCGGGTTTGGGTGTTGTAGCGGTAAATGTTCAGCCACAGGTCGCGGTCGGAGGCAAAATAGATGTTGTCGCCATGCCAAACGGGGATGTGATCGGTGCCCACCCAATCGGTGAGTTGCTCGGAATGATTGTTTTGCAGGTCGTACATCCAGATATTGGAAGCCCTTCCTCCCTTGTAGCGCTTCCAGGTACGGAACTCGCGGTCGGGCCAGGTGAAGGCAATGCGGTTGTTGTCGGGCGAGAGAACCCCAAATCCAGCATAGGGAATGGGCAGTTCCTCTTCAAGCCCCCCGTCGAGGCTTACAAGGAAATATTTGCTCATGCGCTCGCCATACTCGGTGCGGTTGCTGCGAAACATGATCCTGCGGCTGTCGGAGGTCCAGTCAAGCACCACATTGTCGAAGCCACCCCTCTGAGGCATGGGGCCTACATCGTTGTAAAAAGTCAGCTGACGGGGAGTGCCGCCCCGGGCTGGCATGACATAAACCTGCCGGCTGCCGGTGTACTCGGCCGAAAAAGCGATCCACTGCCCGTCGGGGGAAATCTTCGGGAAAAGCTCAAGCCCCTTGTGCGTGGTCAGCTTCATGGCATCACCCCCCTCAACATGCACGCTCCAAAGGTCACCGGCATAAACAAATACGATCTGATCCCCGTTGATGTGCGGATACCTCATCAACCGGGCATCATCGATGCCAGCGGCAGCATGGGCAATACCCACGAACACTGCCAGCAGCATCAGTTTCTTCATGATATGTTGCATGATCTGTTAAATTGATATTTATAAAAAAAAGATTTTTGATGGTGTAAAGTTAAAAAAATGAGAAGATAATATGACAATGTGACAATGTGACAATGTAACAATGTATATTGTGACAATGAGCAAAGAATCCTCAGTCAATCATCATCAAGAAGAAAGTATAAACTTTTGCTAAAGGCCTTCTCGGTCAAAGACTCAGCCTGAAAATAAAACAAAAACCAGGTTTTGAATTTTATGCTTAATATAAAAAGGCTTGTACAGAGTTTACTTCTGGTTTACTCCGGGTTTATACAAGGTTTACTCAGCCTTTGGCGGATGGGAATGAGGGTAAAGGCAATTTGATAATTTGATAATGTGATGATGTGATAAGGTGGCAATGTGAATAATTTTAAAAAGTTACTGCTTGCTAACATTTTCACATCATCATCACATTATCAAATTATCACATCATCACATCATCACATCATCACATTATCTTAACAGACCTCTTTGTTTGAGCAGTGGCTCAATCAGAGGTTTCTGCCCGCGGAAGGTGATGTACATCTGCATGGCATCTTCTGTGCCTCCCATTTCCAGGATATGCTGGCGGAAAGCTTGTGCGGTTGTCTGATCAAAGAAGTCGCCCGTTTCGCGGAAAGCTTCAAAGGCATCGGCATCCAGCAGCCCCGACCACATATAGCTGTAATAGCCGGCCGAGTAGCCTCCCGAGAAGATATGGTTAAAATGGGTGCTTCCATGCCGGAAGTGTATCTGGGGTATGAGTCCTGTATTTTCTATGGTACGCTGATTAATGGTCAAGGGCACTTCCCAAAGTCTATCCTGGCCAAGGGGGCGGGTAAGGGTATGGTATTCCATGTCCAGATAAGCAGAGGCCAGGAATTCAACAGTTGCAAAACCCTGGTTGAAGTGGGCGCTTTCTTCAAGGCGCTGCATCAGCTCATCGGGGATGGTTTCACCTGTCTGGAAGTGGCGGGCAAAAGTAACCATCACCTCGGGTTCACGGGCCCAGTTCTCCATGATCTGGGAGGGGAGTTCCACAAAGTCGCGGGGCACATTGGTTCCGGCCAGGCTGGGGTACCTCACATTGGAGAGCAGCCCGTGCAGGGCATGGCCAAACTCGTGGAAGAAGGTTGTCATCTCGTCAAATGTAAGCAGTGAGGGTTGACGCGCTGAAGGAGGAGTAAAGTTGCCAACGATTGTGATCACCGGGTGGACAAATATCCCCTCCGGGGTTATGTGCTGGCTGCGGAAGCTGCTCATCCAGGCCCCGCCCCGCTTGCTCTCGCGGGGATGGAAGTCCATATAAAGAATGCCGATGTGCTCCCCGTCGGCCTCACGTACCTCAAATACCTGTACATCGGGATGGTAGCGTGGCACATCGGGCTGATCAACAAACTCCAGGCCCCACAACCTGTTGACGATATCAAAGATGCCATCGCGAACATTGTTGAGCTCGAAATACTGCCGCACTACTTCCTCGTCAAGGTCATACTTCTCACGCCTAACCTTTTCGGCATAATAGCGCCAGTCCCATTGTTCAAGCTGAAAATCGTTGCCTTCTTCATGTATCATGGCCTGAAGTTCGCGGGCTTCTTCCCGGGCAAGGGCAATGGCTGGTTCCCATACCTGGCCGATGAAATCCATCACCCCACTGATGTTGCCGGCCATTGTTTCTTCCAGCACAAAGTGGGCGTGGTTGTCGTAACCCAGCATTTGAGCCCTTTCCAGGCGCAGGTTCACGATGCGGCCGATGATCTCCTTGTTGTCGAATTCATTGTCGTTGTTACCCCGGTTGATGTATGCCTGCTGCATGATACGGCGCAGCTCGCGGTTGTCGGCATTGTACAGGAAAGGCATCACGCTGGGGTTCTGCAGGGTAAATACCCACTGGTTTTCCAGCCCGCGGCTGGCAGCTGCCTCGGCCGCCGCCTCAATCACCGGTTCGGGAAGCCCCGAAAGGTCCTCCTGGTTGTCGATCACCAGTTGGAAGGTGTTCACTTCCCCCAGCACATTCTGCCCAAATTGCAGGGTAAGCAATGAGAGCTCCTGATTGATCTCGCGGAACCGGGCCTGCTGCTCCTGGGCAAGCAAAGCCCCGTTGCGCACAAAGGCCTTGTAAGTCTCTTCCAGTAGCCTTCTTTGCTGGGGCTCAAGGTCAAGCTGATCCATCTGCTGGTGTACCTCCCGTACACGATCAAATAAGGCTGCATTGAGCATGATGTTGTCCGAATGCGCCGAAAGCATGGGTGATATTTCCTGGGCAAGCTGCTGGATCTCGCCACTGGTATTGGCCGAGTTGTAATTGAAAAACACCAGGCTTACCCTGTTGAGTAGTTCCCGGCTATATTCAAGCCTCTCTATGGTGTTTTCAAAAGTAGGCGCCTCAGGGTTGGATACGATCTCCTCGATGGCTGCCTGCTGCTGGCTGATGCCTCGCTCAAAAGCAGGAACAAAATGCTGGTTTTGTATCTGATCAAAAGGGGGTACTCCAAATGGCGTCAGGTATTCACTGAAAAAGGGATTCTCGGTTTCTCTTTCCTGGCAGGCCGAAAAGACAAGCAGGAAAAAAAGAAATACAACCATTATTTTTTTCATTTCGCGGGTTTTTATGTTTGACTAAAAAAAGAAGTATACAGACAAATTATTTGAACCTTTAAGTTTTTTTTGCCAATATACAAAATTAGAGGCATTTAGCCAAACGATCAGCAAAAGGGACGGACAATATTACCGGGCTGTGATGCATTGGATATGCACCATTTTTCCCACCATGCAGATGCTGAACATGTCTTCAGCAATGCTGTATTCCACCCTGACTGCCAGGCTGTCGCGTGGGGTGAAATCCAGCTCGTGCAGATTGACCGGCTCCAGGCGTTCTCCCCCGGGGAGTTCCAGTATCCAGCGGCATCCATCCAGGCCGGTATAATCCCTTAAAAGGGCGTTTTCGCCATTGGGGCAGTCGTTGTTTTTGGGGCATGCCCAGAGAAGCATTCCCGCCAGGACCAACAGCATCAATCTGAAAAATCTTTTCATGACCGTTGTTTTGTTTTGCATTAACAATCAAAGCTACGGATTTTTTGTTTTAACTTTAATGATCGTAAATTAGATTGATTGTATTATTGATTGTAGAAGGAAAGATGCAGCAGATCATACAGCCCTCGGGCATAGGTGGCAAACTCCAGGCTCCGCCTTCCAAGAGCGAAGCCCAGCGTGCTATTGCCATTGCAGCCCTTGCCGGGGGTGTTTCACATATTTTGGGATCGGGCGACTGCCAGGATGTACAGGCTGGTATCCGTATAGTATCGTCATTGGCCCGCAGGCTTGAAGAGAATGAAGATCTGATCATTATTCACGGGGGACTTCGCGAGCCCGGGCATGTGCTGGATTGCGGGGAATCGGGCCTGGGCATGCGGTTGTTCTCGGCCATTGCTGCCCTTTTGCCAGGTAAGGTGACCCTCACAGGCCGAGGTTCATTGATGAGCCGGCCCATGTTCATGGTATGTGATGCCCTGAAAGCCCTTGGGGCTCATTGTGAAAGCCAGGGAGGGTATGCACCCCTGACGGTAAAGGGGCCACTGCGCGGGGGAGATATCGTGATGGATGCATCCATCAGCTCGCAGATGCTTACCGGCATTTTAATTGCCGGGCCCTGCGCACTTTCACCCCTTCACATCCGGGTGAAAAACCTTAAAAGCAAACCATATGTTGATCTTACCCTTCAGGCCATGCGTGCTTTCGGGGTGGAGGTTGAGCACCATCAGTACGAGGAATTTTTTATACCAGCTCCGGCTGCCTACTCACCGGCCCGCTTTCATGTTGAAGGCGACTGGAGCGGTGCTTCTTTTTTTCTTGTAGCAGCCGCTATTGCAGGAAGTATTTGTGTTACCAACCTAAGAAAACAATCCCTGCAGGCCGACCGTGCCATACTCGGGGCCCTTGATCAATGCGGGGCATCGGTGGTTGCCGGTGAAGATAGCGTGCAGGTAAGCAAAAACCAGCTAAAGGCCTTTCATTTTGATGCCACACACTGCCCCGACCTGTTTCCTCCCCTGGTAGCCCTGGGGGCTCATTGCCAGGGTGTCTCCCGGATTGCCGGGGTGCATCGTCTTTTTGCAAAGGAAAGCGACCGGGCCATTGCCCTGCAGCAGGAGTTTGCCAAAATGGGGATATCTGTAATAATAGAAAACGACACCATGCTTGTAAAAGGAGGCAAGCCACAGAGGGCCACTGTTCATTCGCATTACGATCACCGTATTGCCATGGCCTGTGCCGTGGCAGCCCTTGGGGGGGAAGGCAGGCTCACCATCATGGACCCGGCCGTGGTCGATAAATCATATCCCGGCTTTTTCAGCGACTTTCAATCGGTTTGTATTACATCATAAAAATTAGGATATTCAATGAATACTTTTGGTAATACTTTTCGCATCAGCATTTTCGGGGAATCACACGGGGAGGCCATTGGCATTGTCATAGATGGTTGTCCTCCGGGGCTTCCCCTTGATCCGGTGGATTTTGAGGCTGATCTGAGCCGTCGTAAGCCCGGAAAACAGGGAACCACCAGCCGGCATGAATCCGATACCCCCCGCATAATATCGGGCTGCTTCCAGGGAAATACCACCGGGGCACCCCTGACCATAGTATTTGAAAATAAAGATATCCGGCCGGCTGATTACGACAGCATACTGGCCACCCCCAGGCCGGGACATTCCGATTTTGTTGCACTGCGGTGTTTCGGAGGTTTTCATGATCATCGCGGGGGCGGTCATTTCTCGGGCCGGCTCACCCTGGCCCTGGTAGCAGCTGGAGTGGTTGCCAAAAAGCTGATCCATCCCGCTGAGGTGCAGGCAAGGCTGGTAGCTGCCGGGGGCAGCACCGATATTGAGGCCACTGTTGCCCGGGCCCTTGAACAAGGCGACTCGGTGGGTGGCCTTGTTGAATGCATCGCCACCGGAGTTCCCCTTGGGTGGGGGGAGCCTTTTTTTGATTCGGTGGAGTCGGTAATCAGCCACCTGGTGTTTGCCATTCCCGCGGTAAAGGGTATTGAGTTTGGCTCGGGCTTCGGGGCAGCTGCCATGAGGGGCAGCCAGCACAATGATGCCATCGTGGATGAAACAGGCACAACAAAAACCAACAATGCCGGAGGCATCAGCGGTGGCCTTACAAACGGCAATCCATTGATATTCCGGGTGGCCATCAAGCCTACCTCCAGCATTTCACTGCCACAGCAGACCCTGAACCTGTATACCCATCAGCAGCAAACCCTTCAGGTGAAGGGCCGCCACGATGCCTGCATTGCCCTAAGGGTGCCCGTGGTGCTTGAAGCAGTAACTGCTATTGCCCTTGCCGACTTCAGGCTTATATGCCTTAAGAACCGGCCCCTTCCCCCGGTATAACCACATCAAAGGCAGGACGAGGGGTGGAAGGCGTTGAGGGCGGCAGCAGGGGCAGCTCAAGAGCAAAAGCTGGTATCTGCCCTGAAAGGCTTTCCAGAAAGGCCCGTATCTGCTGGTTTTCCTCGGCCGTGAGCTGCTTGCCCAGCATCTGGTCGGCAACAATGTATACGGTATTCTCCAGGCTCCACTCGCTGCCATCGTGCAGGTAGGGGTAGGTGCCGGCTATGTTCAGCAGGGAAGGGACCTTGAAGAAGTGTTTGTCGGACTGGCGGCCGGTAAAGCCAAAGCGTCCGGGATGGAAGTTGCCCGAGGCTTTCTCGGCAGGCGACTGGAAAAAGGCAAAGGTCTGTCCGCCCAGGGCAACCCCCCCGTGACAGCTGGTGCAGGCAGCATCGATGAAGGTAGCCAGGCCCTTTTTTTCTTCTTCGTTCAGGGCATCTTCATCCCCGCGCAGGAAAGCATCAAAGCGCGAGGGGGTCAGCAACAGGCGTTCGAAGGCCCCGAGGGCAATGCCCACGTTGTTAAAGGTAAGGGGTTGCTGCTGCCCGGGGAAGGCTTTGCTGAAACGCTCCACATATTCGGGCATGGAGGTTAGCACCGCCAGCACGTGTTCTTCGGTGGCGGCCATTTCCAGGGGGTCCAGTATGGGCATAGTAGCCTGTTGTTCCACATCGGCAGCCCTGCCATCCCAAAACTGCAGCCGGTGAAGGGCTGCATTGAGCACCGTGGGAGCATTCACAGGCCCCTTCTGCCAGCCATGACCTACTGATAGGGGCAGATTATCAACCCCGAAGGTGGCCATGTTGTGGCAGGTGTTGCAGCTGATCAGACCGCTTTTCGATAAACGGGGCTCAAAAAACAACATCTTGCCCAGGTAAGTCAGATCATCCGACTGCTCCATCCCTTCTCCGAAGGCATCAGCCGGCAGGGGCGCGAAATGCTTCAGGGCAAGCTCATGCAAGGGGCTTTGAGCTGAGGCCCCCTCCCGGGGACGGATGCAGTCCGAAAAAATTAAAACCAGAACAATCAGAAATACCGGCAAAACAGCCATGCTAATCACAAATTGGGGGTCTTTGGATGTGGAAAATTTCATGAGCAGGAGGTTTTTTGAAGAGTAAAGATAAAGAATTTGAGATTTTGAAAATGCGAGAATCTGAGAATGTGAGAATGTGATGGAAAAAAAATCAGCATGACTCTCGGAGCAAAGTTTTTTATCATTGATATCATGGGTTCTGCAGATAAATGACCGAATTTATTCGAAACGTTTTTCTGGTTTGCAGAATAGTAAAATGTTTGTATATTTGCCATAAAGTTGCTAATTATATCTACCTGTACAGTTTTTGCCCCTTCTAAAGCTTGCCCTGGTTTGTTTTATTGTAATTCCATTATGCAGGAAGCCATGTATTACACAGCCCGTGAAGAGGGCGTTGTCCGCTGCGATCTATGCCCTCATGGCTGTTTGATCAGGCCGGGGCAAAGGGGTATTTGCCTGGGCAGGGCCAATCACTCGGGCAGGCTGGTGTCGGAGAATTATGGCAGGGTGACCGCCCTGCATCTTGACCCTTTAGAAAAAAAGCCCTTATATCATTTTTTCCCCGGGAGGGAGATTCTTTCGGTAGGGTCTTTTGGTTGTAACCTGAGATGCGGCTGGTGTCAGAATTGCGACATTGCCCGCCGGGGCAGTGAAGTATACGGCAATCTTCCTGTTTCCCATGCATCGGGACTGGTGCAGTCGGCAATTGCTTCGGGAGGTATCGGCCTGGCCTATACCTACAATGAGCCCTGCGTCTGGTTTGAGTTTATGATGGAGATGGCGGCAGGCATCCGGCAGGCGGGGCTGAAAAATGTGGTAGTTACCAATGGGTATATCAGCAGGGAGCCTCTGGAGGAGTTGTTGCAGCTGGCCGATGCCTTCAATACCGATCTGAAGGGCTTCAGCCAGGAGTTTTACCAGCATCGGGCCGGAGGGGACCTCCGGCATGTGATGAATACCCTGAAGACAACTGCCCGATTCAAGGTCCACCAGGAGATTACTTTCCTTGTGATCCCCGGCATGAACGACCATCCCGATCTGTTCCAGGAAATGGTCAAATGGATAGCCGGTGAGCTGGGCGAGAATACGGTTCTGCATATCAGCCGGTATTTTCCGGCTTACCAGTTTCATAATCCCCCTACCCCGGCTGCCATTATTGAAAAGATGCTGTGGGAAGCCAAGAAGCATCTTCATTTTGTTTATTCGGGTAATCTGCAACTTCATGCCCAGGCCGATACCCGCTGCCCTGTTTGCAACAACCTGGTGATTCATCGAAAAGGTTACCAGGTAGAAATAAAGGGTATGACTCCCCAGGGGGCATGCAGTAAATGTGAACAGGTCATAGTGATTAATTCCTGAAAAGAAAAAAAGAAACAATATGATCATGGAACTACACGCCACCATACGGAAGCCTTCTGTTGCAGGTTCCTTTTATCCTTACGATAGGGAACAACTGGAGCAGCAAATGCTTCTGGCATTGGCAAGGGAAAAAGACAACCTTCAGCGGATAACCCTGAACAGGCCATTATTGGGAGGGATTGTGCCGCATGCAGGCATGAAGTATTGTGCTGTGCAGGCTGTTCATTTCTTCGAGCAGCTTCGTCTCACGGGGCAGCAGCCCGACACAGTGGTACTTGCCCATCCTAACCACTATGGGCAGGGGCCTGCCATGTCGGTGGATGATCACGAATACTGGCAGACTCCCCTGGGCAAGGTTGCTGTTGACCGCTCTTTTGCCGAAGCCCTGCAGCTGCCGGTGGATTCGCGCATACAGGACCAGGAGCATTCGGCCGAGGTGATACTGCCTTACCTGCAGTATTTCCTGAAACCGGGATTCCGCATAGTGGCTGTCAATATGCTCCAGCAAACCTTGCAGATGGCCACCCGGCTTGCCTGGAAGGTGATGGCAGCTCAAAGCCAGCTGCCCCGTAAGCTGTTGTTTATTGCTTCTTCGGATTTTTCCCATTATCTGCCTCCCGCCGAAGCAAGACGCCGGGATGCCTTTGTGCTGCAGGAGATTATTGACCGCAACGCGGCAGGGGTGCAGCAGGCAGTTCGTATTCACCAGGCCACTCCCTGCGGCCATGGGCCCATAATGGCCCTTATGGAATACAGCCGCATGCGCGATCCCCATTACAAGGCTCTCATCCTAAGGCAGGGACATTCAGGAGAGGTAGTGCCAATGCCCGAAGTGGTCAGGTATGTGGCAATGGCTATGGTGGAAGGCGATCAGCCCTGATTCAGGCTTTCATCATCCGGCGAAGCGACAGGGCGTTTTCTACTGCATGGGCATTTACATCATTGTTGAAGTAAATATATAACTCTTCGATGCCTTTAAGCTTTTGGAGCTTCTTTTTCCAGTCCATTAACTCCTCATCCGAATACAGGTAATGGTACCATTTGCTTTTGCCATGAAACCGCAGATATGCGGCAGGACCGGTAGCCCGGGTATCCTCGGGCAGCTTTCCGGGAGCCGACAGCATGCAGTAAGCCAGCTGGTTTTGCTCAAGAGCCTGGTAAACTTCCTCATTGAACCACGATAAATCCCGGAACTCAATCACATGATGCACACTATGGTCAAGGTTGCTGCTTAAGGCCCCGAGCTTTTCAAGATTCATCTTCAGGTTTCGGGGCAGTTGCCACAGCATGCATCCCATTTTGTCGTGCATTATGGATATGGTGTCCTGAAACATGTGGAGGCTCTCCAGGAAAGCGTCATCCACCTTTAGCTTTTTCATGTGCGTGAAAAAGCGGTAAGCCTTGATGGTAAATTTAAAGTCAGGAGGGGTTTGTTCCTTCCAGCGCGAAAGCACCTTCTGGCTGGGTGCTTTGTAAAAGGTGTTGTTGATCTCCACCGTGTTGAAGTGATCTGAATAATGGGTAAGCCACTGCGACTTTGAAAGGTCGGAGGGATAGAACTTCCCTGTCCAATCGTTGTATGAGTAACCGCTGCAGCCAATATAGATCTTCATGACATTCCCCGGGCAATTGTCAGTAAAGGAAAATGGGTTTGCCGATGGCCTCCAGCAGGTGAACCGCATTTTCCCCGGCATACAGGTATTCGGCAAAGGCTTTTTTGTTTTTGGGTAAAATCACCACATCCGGCTTGTTTTCATGAACATACCTGACAAGAGTTTTCACGGTATCCTCTCCTGAAATGATGCCGGTTTGGGTGATCATCCCGGGATGTTCGGCAAAGTGCCGGCTTTTTTCCTGCATTTCCCCCGCCTTACTTTCAGGGGCGATTGCCAGGGCATGCAGTTCGGTATCGAAGGGCTTCAGCCAGGGCATCACATTTGCTATACTTTGGGTTTCCTGGCTTGTAAAATCGGTGATCAGCACGCCCTGCCGGGGGGGGAGGAATTTCTGATCAGGGGGAAGCAGCAGCAGGGGGTTTTCAACTTCCTGCAAAATCATCATCAACTCTCCCAGGTTTGCTACCATGGAGTGTGCCGGCGAAGTGCCGCTTACAAGGAGGGAGCCGGGTTCGGCAGCCAGTTTTTCCTGCAGGGCTGGCTCAACAAGTTCTACTTCTATTGTCTGGCGGATGCGCAACGGGTAGTTCAGCCTGGAGCCCTCCCTGCTGAGCAGGCGGTCGAGCATGGTATGGGCACGGGATTTTGCGCGCTGAATTTTTTGGTCATGATTGAGCTTCTCGCCGGGCGAAACAGTGTGAGAATCGGAGTAGGGGCTATAACTGGCCTGCTCCTCACGGGGATCGATCAGGTGGACGATCTCCACGGTGGTTTCTGCAAACTTGGCGATGTTCAACCCATAGGGTATTATGCTGTTGACAGCTTCAGTGACGTCGCTGATGATAATGACTTTCATGCCCTGGAACTTTTTGGGATATCTTTTGTTTGAGATATTTAACCGAAAGCTGTGGGATTATGTTCATTTTTACCTTCCCCGGCATAATATTTTTTGCGGTTGCTATAACCCAATAACCCAATAACCCAGTAATCAATGGGAACTATCCTCATCCCGCATCATCAATGATCTGTCGGATCTGTCCGAAAACCTCCTCCACGCTTTTGCTGCCGTCAACTGCAAAAAACTTGTTTCTTTCTTCATAAAACCCTTTCAAGTCCAGAAGTTGCTTTGTCTGATCATCGATGCGTTTCTGTATGACTGCCCGGTCCTGGTCGTCTTTACGTCCGCCCTGAACTGCGCGGATCTGTATCCTTCGGATGATTTCTTCCTGATCTATTTCCAGGCAGATCATTCCCTTAAGGGCAAAATGGTATTGTTGTGTGAAATCTTCCAGGATGCGTGCCTGCCCCAGGGTGCGTGGGAAGCCGTCAAAGATAAGCCCTCTGGCGTTGGTATGCTTTTCGAGCATCTGGGCCATCAGCTGACGAATCAGGAAGTCGGGTACCAGGCCTCCCCTGGAAATGTAGCGGGTAGCCTCCTGGGCCAGGGAAGTTTGCTGTTGCATCTCCCTGCGAAGGTTTTCCCCGGTATCAAGATGAACCCAATCGTACAAAGAGGCTATTTTACCGCATTGGGTGCCTTTGCCTGAGGCGGGTAACCCCGAAATGATCCATGCCACCATCTTTTCCTGAACAAATTTAATTAGTGATTTTCAGTCGCGAACGCGGCAAAACTAATCAAACTTTTCCAATTTTATTCCTCTCCTTTATATGGCTGTTTGCATTACCGGGGCGGGAAGCCCAGTTCGTCCCATTCTTTTTTGCTGCCCGTGTAAACAAATACTTGTCTGAAACCCAGCTGTCCTAGCCTATGGGCAAATTTTTCGCAACTTAGGGTTTGCTCCTGGCTGCCATAAACCACAATGGGTTCATCTTTCCCGAACTGCTCCAGGGCTTGCTGGCCTGCAGTCTCAAGTGGAACATTCACATCGGTTTCTTCCCTGGTGTCGTGCACTCCTTCAAGGGAAAACACCTCCACCAGGTTGACCTCTTCTGTCTGAAGCCTTTGCTTCAGATCGGCAAAGCTTATTCTTCTCATGGGTAAAAAATTAAGTATTCTGTTCTTCTGCCTGGGTGCCCTCCATGGGCAAACCAGCCTGCTGCCATTCCTTTTTACCTCCCGGGTATTGGTATACATTGCGAAATCCAAGTTCCAGGAGTTTTTCGGCAGCCCGCAGGCTGGCCGTGCAGTTATGGTCGGTGCAATATACTACCAGGGGTTCATCGCGCAGGAACCTCTCCCGGGTGGATTCACCGATTTTCTCAAGAGGAAGGTTGACTGCTTTTTTAATGTGCAGGTTCGCGTAATCCTCTTCTTTTAGTACCTCCACCAGGGTAACTTCATTTTTGGCAAGTTTTTTTTCAAGCTCCTGCAAAGTGATCTTTTTCATAAGAAATCATTTAATGAAATATAGCTCCATTACAGTTGCATGGTATAAGTGGCGACCTGCCCGTCGGGGTACACTCCTTCAAAGACCACGTTTCCTGAGAGCGCCTCCAGGAGCCTGACCACATCCAGGGGGTCGTTCACGCGAACGCGGTTGATGGCAACAATAATAAAGTCTTGTTGGATCCCGCTTTCGGAGATATCCCCTTGCCAGAGGTCCACCACCTGCACGCCTCCGGGCAGGTTCAACTGTTCCAGGAGATCCTCGGGGGCCCTGCGGAATGTTGCGCCCATGTAAGTTTCCTCGTGTTGCTGCACCAGCTGCCTGTGCTCATCAAGCCCCAGCAACTCTGCATCCAAATCCAGGGTGCGGCCGTTGCGGCTGATGAGGATTTCCAGCTGATCTCCGGGCTGATGGCGGCCAATTTCGCGCTGCAACTCCCCGGAAGTGTTAACCGGGGCCCCGTTTATTTCAAGAACCACATCCCCGCGGCGGATGCCTGCACGGTCGGCAGCTCCCCCGTCAACGGTACCTTCAATATAAACCCCTTCGGCGACCTGCAGGTTTCTATCGCGGGCCAGCTGCGGGCTAACCTCCATGATAGTAACCCCCAGGATACCCCGTCTTACCTCACCGTACTCTATTATATCGTTCACTACCCTTTGCACGATGGAGGTGGGAACGGCAAAGGCGGTGCCTATATTTGTGGCGGTAGGGGAGATGATCAGGGTTGGGATTCCTACCAGTTCACCCCTTAGGTTAACAAGGGCCCCTCCACTGTTGCCCATGTTGACGGCAGCATCGGTTTGCAGGAAAGATTCCATGGGCATTTCCCCCTCGCGCAACACCCCCAGCACCCGCTCCTTGGCGCTGATGATGCCGGCAGTTACAGAGCTGGTTAGTCCAAAGGGGTTGCCCACGGCAAGCACCCATTCCCCCAGGCGAAGCTCGTCGGAGCTGCCAAAATCAAGAAATGGAAGCTCATTGGCCTCGATCTTCAGAAGGGCGATGTCGGTGTTGGGGTCAACACCAGCAACGCTGGCATCAAACTGACGCTGGTCGTTTAAGGTTACCCTGACGGCGTCTGCCCCGGAGATAACATGATAATTGGTGACAATATATCCATCCCCTGTGACAATCACTCCCGAGCCAAAGCCCATCTGCTCCTCAGGCTGGCGTTGCTGATTTCGGCCCTCGCGTTCACGAGGTCCAAAAAAGAACTCAAAAGGATCCATCCTTCGGCGTTCAACTTCACGGATTGTCTCCACATGAACCACACCGTGAATGGTGCGCTCGGCTGCATAGATAAAATCGGAATTTCCCGGATCATAATTGGCTGGCATCTGGGCCCGCCATACTGCCGGCCGCGGTGGATTCGACACATTCCGGGCCTGGATCTGTTCTATGCGGCTGTATACTAATACGGCTATGATTCCCCCAACAAGCGCTATCAGCAGGTTGAGGATAATGATTCTGGCTTTCATTTCTCCTGTTTTTAAGATCAATTATTTAGTTAAACACCCAGATTGGAAAATAGTTCCGGCAAAGAGATTGGGAAAATGAGTCAACAATCAAACAATAAGATAAACCTGGCAAGGTAAGTGCCGGATCAGGACAGATTCATCAATGGACCTGAACCGTATTTAAACCGTATTTAAACCGTATTTAAACCGTATTTAAACCGTAGACCTACGGTTCAAATACGGTTTAAATACGGTTTAAATACGAAAATGGCAAAATGATTGGACCAGCTAGTCACCGGCTTGGTCAGTAAGGATGAAAGTGATAATTAATTAATTAATTTAATTAACTAAATAACTAATTTGTTTGTATCAAATTTTCTATTATTCTTCTTCTCCTAATAATTGGTTTACCATTAAGTTGAATTCTTCTTCTACCAGTGGTTTGGTGAGATATTCATCAAGGCCCTGCTGCAGGTATTTTTCGCGGTCGCCTTCTGCGGCATTGGCACTCAGGCCCACTATGGGGGGTAGTTTCCGGTATTTATCGCGAAGTTTTTTTGTGGCAGTAATTCCATCCATCACGGGCATGCTGATGTCCATGAGGATCAGGTCGTATTGTCCGGGTTTATATATTTCCAGGGCATGCTGCCCGTTATCAGCAAAAGCTATGGTATGTCCCAGGAAGCCCAGGATGATCTGGAAGACTTTCTGGTTTACCCGGTTGTCTTCTACTAGAAGTATGCGAAGGCTTTTGGTGGCAGGGGATTGGGTTTTTTGTCGGGGGAGAATTCCGGCTGTGGGGTCGGGTATTCGTGCCCTGAAAGTAAACCAGAAGTTGCTGCACTGCCCTGGTTTGCTGTACACCCCGATCTCCCCACCGTGTAGTTTAACCAATTCTTTGCTAATGGCAAGACCCAGGCCAGTACCCGTGATGTTGAAGTCGCCGGTTTCCTCTGCCTGGTAGAATGGGTCAAAGATGTTTTGCTGCTTCTGGGGTTCAATGCCGATACCTGTATCAGTTACCATGATCTTGATGAGCAGGCTTTTCTTATCCTCATGAATTTCCTTCAGTTGCGAAATGATTCGTATTTCTCCCTTGTGGGTGTACTTGATGGCATTGAGCACCAGGTTGTTCAGCACCTGGGAGATGCGGCGCATATCGGCTTCAATAAACCGGGGTATATCCGGGTGGAGGTCCAGGGCGAAGCGTACGTTTTTTTTGTGAAGGCCCTGGAAAAGCTTGCGGGCATTTTGCAGCAGGCTGGCAAATTCAAACCGGGTATAGTTCAGGCTTACTTTTCCTGCTTCTATCTTTGAGAGGTCTAGAATCTGGTTGATGATCTCGCGCAGGTTCTCCCCGGAGCTTTTTAATATGTTGATATATTCCTTTTGCTGCTGGCTTGGGTTTGTTTGTTGCAGCATGCCGATCATTCCCATTACCCCGGTGAGGGGGGTGCGTATCTCGTGGCTCATATTGGCCAGGAAGTCCTGTTTGAATTTAGCCGAGGCACGATCGATCTCGGCCTGTTTGAGTACTTTTTCGGCATTTTTTCTAAAGGTGATATCCTCTATGACCACCAAAGCTCCCGTAATGGAGTTTGAGGAGTCCATAATAGGCAAGGCTGAATTGAGGATTGTTTTGTGTTTGCCATCGAAGGTTTCAATATTGATCTCTTCCCTGATTGAAGTTTGCCCATGCTGCAGGGCCCTGGCCATTGCCCAGTCGGCCGAATCCAGGCGTTTTCCCGAATCGGCCCACCAGCCTTTATATTCACGGAATTTATCCATGTGTACATGCAGGGCTCCTCCCCAGATGGTATCGGCCTGGGGGTTGGAATCAACAATGACCCCTTCTTTATTGGCAATGATCACTCCCACGGGCAGGTTATCGATCACCAGGCGAAGCAGCTTTTGCTGTTCCTTAACCCGGGTAATATCGCGGGCCACCACTACCGCCCCGCTGATGTTGCCCTGTTCATCGTGCAGTGGGCTGAAGCTATAACTGGCATACCATGTATCGCCGGTATCCTTTCTTTTAAACAGATATTCTTCATACTCACTTTTTTCGCCCTTCAGGGCCCGGGGTATTGCCCAGTCTTCCACTGTGGTGGGCTTCCCGTCGGGGCGTAATACTTCCAGGATGGCTGTGTAACCGCTTAAATGCCTGGGGCATTCATCCAGGCTGTTGAAGCGGTGGAAGCTGGCAAAGGTATTGTTCATGTGAAGCAGGTTGCCTTCTGTATCGGAAATAAATAGAGCATCGGTCATCGCATTGGTAGCAGTTTCCAGGAGTGCACGGGCTTCGCGCAGCTCTTTTTCAGCCCGTTTGGCCTGGGTAATATCGCGTCCAACCAGCACCATGCCAACAATATCTCCCTGCTGATCGTGTATTGGGCTAAAGCTGTAGCTGGCTTCCCACTCCTGGCCCGAATCCCTTCGCCGGATGGTAAATTCTTCATTGGTCCGGGATTCTCCCTTCAGAGCCCGGGGGATGGCCCATTGTTCGGGGGAAAGGATCTGCCCATCGGGCCAGCGGGCTTCCAGAAGCTCATCGAAGCGGTCAAAGTTTTGGATACAATCCTTCAGGTTGCGGAAGCCGTGAAAGCTGGCAAAGGCGTTGTTCATATGCAGCAGCCTGCCCTGGTTGTCGCAAATCATCACTGCATCGGTCATTGAAGAGATGGCAGCATGCAGGATGGCGCGCAGCTCGCCAAGTTCCCTTTCGGCCTCCACACGATCGGTAATGTCGCGCATGAAGTACAATCCTCCCTTTACCCCTTCGTACTCAATAGGTACACCGTGGGTTTCCACCCAGCGGTGGCTTCCTGCCATAGAAAGCACCCTGTGAAGGGGCAGCTCGTTTCGTCCAGGCTCATGGCTGGTTTCTACCTGCCGGCTCATCTGGTCGAAGGCTTCCCGGTTGTCGGGATGAATGAAGTTCCTGACGGGGCTTCCGCTTAGCTCCTCCTGCGATTTTACACCAAACAGCTTGCAAGCCGCGGGGTTCAAAAATGTAAAACGGGTGAGCGACTGGATAAAGATGGGGTCGGGAAACTCCTGAACGATCATCCTGAATTTTTCCTCACTTTGCCTGAGCTTTTCCTGGGAGGTGACTCGCTGGCTGATATCCTGGGCAAAGGCCAGGAAGATTTTTTTTCCTTTCCAGAATGAGCATCCCAGGTTTACCTCCACCGGGAAGAAACTGCCGTTTTTGCGTTTGTGATGGCCCAGGAGTTTATAGGACTTTCCGGGTTTCATTTTCTCCCATTCTTGCTGTACTGCTGCAAGATCAAAATCAACTTCAAAATCGGTTACCACCATCTTGAGTAACTCCTGCCGCGAAAATCCAAGGCTTTGGCAGGCGCTGTTGTTTACTCCCAGAATTCTGCCTTCATCATCATGAACAAACACTGCATCAGCTGCCTGTTCAAATAGCGTTCCATAATAGGTTTGGGAGAAAAGGGTTTGTTCTTCTTCTTTCTGTAGGAGGTTCAGGTCTCTGAAACGAGTAATGGAAACAGCTTTTCCCTGGTATTGGGTGATTCCGCTTTCGATATGCAGGGGATATTTCTGGCCATATTTTCGCAATCCCCTAACCTCTTCAGGGATATGCCGGGAAGATGCTATATGTTCTTTTACCTTTTTCTCATGAGCGGGAGAGAAAAGCTGGAAGAATGACATTTGGCGCAGTTCCGGCCCGGAGTAGCCAGTAATCTCTTCAAACTGCCTGTTGAAATCCAGGATTTTTTCTTCATCGTGTAATACCAACCCGGTGCTTTTGTATTTTGACTGGTTCCATAAATGTTCAAGCTGCTGCGATGTGGACTGGCTGTTCTCCATGATGTGAATTTCAATTCCGAAGGATAAAATTACGATAAAAGCCAGTATTTTTCAAACGGATATAAAAAGAAATTCACTTGTTATCCATCCTGCATTCTGAATTCGATGGGCATATAAACCCTGGATCTTACCTTTTGTCCATCTTCCCGGGCAGGGATCCAGAGTGGCATATGCAACACTGCTTTAACGGCTTCGGCATCCAGCACAGGATGGACTCCTCGCATCAGGGTTACCTCCACAACATTTCCTTCCGAATCCACTACAAAGCTAAGGTGAACAATGCCTTCTTTTTCCTGTGCAAGTGCTTCAACCGGATATTTCATGCGGGAGTTGAGGTATTCAATCCTAGCTGCCTCACCCCCGGGGAAACTTGCCTGGGTGAAAAAATCAAAGTGGCCAAGCTGGGCTCCATCGGGATCCAGGCAGATGCCCCTGATAAATTCCCCCAGCTGGTATTCATCCTGTCGTTTCAGGTGGCCGTTTTCCCACCAGGTTTTTAAAGTGCCATCCATCATCCCATGGTCATAATATACTTCAAGCTGAAGCTGCCCATTGCTATGCCATCTTCTTTCCAGGCCATGCTTAACCTTATACTGATTGCGGTGCATGAAGCTGGTTTCAGCCAACAGTTGTCCTTGCTGGTTGTAGGTTCGCTCCACGATGGTAATGGAGTCGGTTTTTTGGGGAACGATATAACGTGCTGCAGTATCCAGGTTTGGGGCTTTTCGGTAATGTTCATCAAGAAAAAGGGTATCGTGAAGCACCATTACCGAATGCTCGTCTACTTGCCTGAAAAGTTCCCGGTTCCAGATCTCGTTGCGGTTAAATACTATGTGCATATCCACTCTTTCGGTAATTGTTTTACCTTCTTCCATGGCTGGCTGCCATTGGGGCATGAGCTCCACAAGGCGCAGGGCCTCCTTATCCAGTTCAGGGTGCAGGCTATTGACAACAACAGCATCGGAGAGGTTTCCCAGGGTGTCAACCAGAAGCCTGATGCCTACCACCCCCTCGGGACGAAGATCCCAGGGGCCGTATATAAACTGAAGGTTTTGAATTATAAACTTGCGAACCGCTTCTTCTCCACCAGGGAACTCCGCTCTCCGGTAATGGGGGTAATGTTCCACGAGGTTGCCCCGGATATCAAGGCACAGGCCTTGCTGAAGAACTCCTGCCATATATTCATCCTTTCGGCGAAGTTGCCCGTTTTCCCACCAGCTTCTGACTGTACCATGCAGCCTTCCGTACTGGTGCTCGGCTTCAAGCTTCAGCTGTCCCCCCGGATACCACTGCCTTTCAACACCATGGGCCAGCAGATATCCTCGCAATAAAAGGTAGTTGGATTCAGCTGTTAATTCTCCTTCTATGGTATAGCTGAGGGTATGGACATTGGCCGTGTCTGTCTGCCAGCTTATAACATATTCTTTTGCCTTGCCTGACGATGCAACAGGCAGGCCCAGATGATCAAGATAAACCGTATCGGCTGCTGCCCCTTCAGGAACCTGCGGTGGCTGGGCCCATACAGTTTGTAGCAGAAAAAACAGCAGTAAACCCGAAAAAAAACGCATGCTTTAATTAATTTTTCAGTTTATAATTATTCAAGTGGAGCATAAGCATAGGTTTAATTAACCCTATTAAGGTAATAAAAATAACGATGCAAATGTATTTTTATTATACAGGCATCCAGGCTGTCAAAGTTTTACAGGGTAAGGTTTCTGCAGAACACGATATTCTTGTCGCGCTCGATAATCTTTTTTCTGGAGGTGGTGGAATCGCGATCAGGGCCGTTTGAAACTAACAGATCATTTGTTTAAGAAGGCTTTTATTTCTTTGCCAATTCCCGGCGTATTCCAATCAGGTAGCATCCAATCATAACAGCAGGAATGTTGATTTTTACTTTTGTGGCACCAAACCAGAATCCTGCATTAACTGGAATGCCACCAAGCCCAAGATAATAACCTGAATCGCCGGTTCTGAAGGAAAACATTTGCAACACCAGCAGGCTCAGAAGGATCAGGTAGGCCTTCCAGGAACCTTGCAGCAAACGCCGGGTCAGCAGCAGGGCCATGAAATTCAGGGCAACAATAGCAAGCAGCAGCAAAATAAGCAGCACAGGATTAAGGCCCGGAACGCCCCCTGCAGGCAGCAGGGCCAGGAAAACAAATGCAATGACCGACATCAGCATGCTGCCCCAGAAATTGACCTGGTTGTACCAGCTGATGTATTTCAGGGCAGGGGGGGCTTCCCGGGTGAATTGGTTGAGCCGGCGGAAGATCATAAGAATTTGATTATGAAACAAGAGTAAGTAACAGGACTTAGATTTTGACACAAATATATTATTTATGCCTCAATTTGATAATGCTTTCATGTCGTGAGTCGTGTTTTTAAATTTCAAATTTCCGGTATTTTGTGGATGAATAGCCTAGTTTTCATCTGTGATAGCGGTTGATGCGGCAGTTGCAAAAACAATGCCCTGAAAGCTTTTAGTAATTGCTGAATCATGCTGTGATTGCTGAATTATTTGATTAACTTTATGTAAATTAAAATTTTTTAGTGATGAAAATATCAATACTTGGGACGGGCGCTGTAGGCAAGACTTTGGCAGCAAAATTTGTTTCCCTTGACCATGAGGTTATGATGGGCACCCGTGATCCTTCACAAACCTTAAGAAAAGATGAGCCCGACATGCTGGGCAATCCTCCATTTCATGAATGGCACAGCCAACATCAGCAGGTTCAGCTTGCAACCTTCCCAGAAGCTGTAGCCTTTGGGCAGGTCATTTTCATTGCCTTGCAGGGGGCTGCTGTAACCCAAACCATCAAAGGCTGCAACAGCCAGGATTTCCATGCCAAGCTGGTGATTGATATCTCCAACCCGCTGGATTTCAGTCAGGGTTTTCCCCCCCTGATGATCCCGGAATATACCCACAATACTTCCCTGGGGGAGGAGGTGCAGAAACTGCTTCCTGATTCCCGGGTGGTAAAAGCTTTGAACACGATCAATGCCCTGATCATGGTAGATCCCGCATCAGTAAACCATGGCAACCACACCTTGTTTATCTGTGGCAATGACCTGACGGCCAAACAACAGCTCATCGGCTTGTTGGAGCAATTTGGCTGGCAGGATCAGAATTTTCTGGATCTGGGCGACATTTCTCACTCGCGGGGCACCGAAACCTGGCTGTTATTGTGGGCACGCATCCTTGGAGCCATCGGTACTGCCCAATTCAGTGTGCAGGTGGTGAAGTAAGCAGCTTAATGGTTGATGATTTTCCTGAGCCAGTCAAAATATAATGCCACATAAAGAACAATGGTCATCAGCCAGATGACTGCGATGTTGAACCAGGTGGTATGGATGGTTTTGCCTGCCAGCATCTTTTCGGAAGAAAGGAAATGGGCCCGGCCATTGTTGAAGTCCGGCTTTTTGTAGACAGGTGCTATTTTCTGCATGATCCCTTCCGGAGTCTCCCGGATGAACTCCCTGCTGCTGGTATTCAAAACCAACTCTTCAATGGCTTTATTGTGATAATGCTGCTTGAGGGCAAACAGCCCACCTGGTATGGTTTTTTTCAGGCTGTTGGCAATGCTGTCTCTTTGGTTGCGCAGCTGGTTGTTTTTCTGAACTAACAGGTCCTTTTGCTTCTGCAGGTATGCCTTGGCCGAATCTGCAACCTGGTATGAAAACCTGCCGGGTACCATGTCATGGGTAAATCCGAACTTAGTCAAATGATGAAAGCCATTCAGTTTCTCCATTTCATTTTTCAGGGTGTGCAGCTTTTTGTCAATTTCAGGGGAAGGGTGGTTGTTTTTCATCATGCCAGCCACCTGGTCAAGGCGGCCTGTAAGCTCGGTGATCAGCAGGTCGGAGAGGTATCTTGAGCGGGATGTCTGTTTTTCGTTTTCAAAAAAATTCACCATATATGCATTTTGCGAATGCAGCCCCACGGCCAGAGCCTCGAAGGCCCATCGCGATACCATCAGTTCTCCCACAATGGGTACAGCATCGCGGCTGGCTGTGCGGCTCTGGAGGTCGTCAAATTTAACAATAGCCCCGCTTAATAATATCTGTGGGATCAGCAGCAGGGGTATCAATATGTAGATGGCAACCACCGAATCCAGACCCGAGGAGATGTTCAGCCCGAGCAAGTTTGAAAACACTGCCACGGGAAACAGTACCATCCAGAACAGCAGGGTCATGCCCTGTATGTGCAGCACCAAATTGCCTACCAAAACAAATGCCAGGGTTTGATATGCAGAAAGCATCAGCAGGAAAAGGATCTTGGAATTCAGGTAGCTGGCCCGGCTCAGGTTCAGGAACGATTCGCGCTGCAAAATCTTGCGGTCGCGGATGATTTCCTGGGCGCTGACACTCATTCCCATGAACAAAACCACCACGATGGACATGAACAGGTACGAAACCAGGTTTTTGTTTTCAAAAAGGGTATAGCTGCTGCTTTCCGAGAATCGGGTAAACCATGCCACGATTAGTGCCAGAACAGGGGCTTCCAGAAGGCTGATCAGCAGGGATTGGCCATCGCGCAGTTTGATCCGCAAATTCCTGGAAAAGAAAATCCCCAGTTGCCGGAAGCTTCCTGGGATGCTGAATAAGGATACGGGATCCTGTGTATTTTTCGGTGTATTTTTCAGCTGCCAGGGCTCAATGTTTTCTTTGAAAAGATTGTACCACTGTTGGGGAGAAATAAGTCTTTGCCCGGTTAGCTGACCCGACTCGTCGATGCTGCGGGTCTCAACGATTTCCAGCACCTGCTCGGGATTGACATTGCCACAATGGAAGCATTCACACTCTGCGGCATTCACATGCCCGATCATGTTTCTGAAATAGATGATGGCATCCAGGGGGTTGCCCGTATAAATAGGTTTTCCGCCTTTATCAAGAATCCAGAGTTTGTCGATAAGCTTGAAGATGGCCGAGGAAGGCTGGTGGATGTTGGCAATGATGATACGGCCCCGTCTGGCCTGCTCTTTCAGGAGCAGCATGATCTTTTCTGAATCGTTGGACGAGAGCCCCGAGGTAGGTTCATCCACAAACAGCACGGATGGCTCGCGTAGGAGTTCAAGAGCCAGGTTCAGCCTTTTGCGCTGACCCCCGCTGATGGTTTTGTTCAGGGGATTGCCCACCTTTTGGTTGCGGCAATCCCAAAGGTCCAGATCCCGAAGTACCAGCTGTACTTTTTCCTGGATCTGATGTTCCTGCCATTTTGCAAAGCACAGCCTGGCATTGTACAGAATGTTTTCCCAAACGGTCAGCTCCTCAAAAAGCAGGTCATCCTGTGGTACAAATCCGATCCAGCCTCTTGCTTTTTCCTTTTGAGAATGGATGTCGATGCCGTTGATGCATATCCTCCCATTGTGGGGTTTCAGGTTTCCGTTGAGCAGGTTCAGCAGGGTGGATTTACCCACCCCGCTACCTCCCATGATTGCGATAAGTTGCCCGGAGGATTCCCGGAAGGAGAAGGGTGCCAGGCCATTGTTGCTGTTTTTGTAGGTGAATGACACCTCCTTCGCGTAAAGCTCAAAGGCTGGCAGGTTTTCCGGGGCAAACCCCCGTACAATATCCCGGTAATAAACAGGCTCGATGCGGGGTCCCCGCAGTATGCTTCCTTCCCGAAATGCATAAAACCGGGCGGGTAACACCGGATTGCCCTCAATGTAAATGTTTTCCCTGCCTTTGAACTGAAAAAGGTAATGGCCGGCGGGCTTCAGGAAGAAAAACAATATTTCTCCCATGAAGGGCATCCGCTGTAAATGCCTGATTTTTTTATTTTCAATCTGCGGCAGGTGGTTCAGCAGCAGGAAATCTTCTCCATCCAACTGTGAGGGGTCTTCATAATTGATAAATTGCCGGTATTTGCCGATCTCCTGATCCGGTATGGAAAAAGCGGCAGCAAGAATGCTGATCAACTCCTTGGCCTTTTGGTCATTCCCCAGCCGGGAAAGTTCCATAAACCGCAAAAGAGCGATTACCTGTTCATGATGCTGCAACCTGCCTTTCAGGTTGAGGGCGATCTTTCGGGCCTGTTCCTCCAGGTCAACAGGCATCAGGGGCTCACCCACAATGCCATACAAATCGATGAGTTCATCAAAGAGCAGGGTATATTCATTTGGGGAAGGCAAGCCCAGATGAAGCTTCAGGTATCGGGCAAAGGCAGCCTGTGCTTCGGCTTTGCCCGAGGCGCTCCTTGCCGAATAAATGGCAAACAGGTTGGTGAGGCCATTGAGGGTAAACTCATTCATTTACACGAATCCTTACAACAGCATCTGGTTGCGCACCACTTCAATTAGCCCTGCTAGCTCCTTAATTTCATCGGGTCCCATCTCAGGGTGAGTATCAAAATATGCGACAATGGGCTTCATCTTTTCATAGTAGGGCTTAACTGAGGAATCCCGGGAGAGAATTTCCAGCAAACGCATCAAACCACGTGCATATTCTCCCTTTGTCATAAGGAAATCAGCCATTTGCTGGTTGTCGCGGGCATACAGGGTAAGCTGGCTCAGAAGATACATTGCCTCGATATTGGCTCCAGTAAAAAGCAATGCCTCCAGCTGTGCCATTTGTTTTCCCTGAATGGATTCATGAAGCCGCTGATAGATCAGGTTCATCAGGATCTCAAGAGAATCGGGGTTTTGGGCATTGTATTTTATCCTGGAGTAATCGGGCAACTCCTCCAGCAATCCGGTGCGAACCATCAGTTGTTCAGCAACTTCAGCACTTTTTGCCATCATATCATATCGGCGGAACAGGTAGGCATAATACAAATCGATACTGTAAACTCCGGCCGCCAGAGTGCTTTCAGCAGTTGTTTCAAAGCGCCCGGCATTCTCCAGAGGCAGGGTGATATCGTAAATATATGCTGCTCCCCTGGCATTGAGGAAATCTATGATATCCTTTGCCTTTGGTGAGTTTTTAATGATATCCATTATCTCCTGACGATGGGAGGAATAATGGTCATTATAAGCAGTTTCTCCATCCTGACTATCTGCTTTAATAGATCTGTTGCAGGAGGTTAAACCTGTGAGAATCAGTATCAGCATCAAAAAAATGAGTTGATTTTTCATGGCGGGAGATATTGGTTAAAAAAAGAGCTATTTCTTGCTGCTTTATCCGGAAGGATTTTCACTGTGGACTAAAGCAGCATTTGATTGCGTATGCCTTCAATCATATCTGCCACTTCCTTAAGTTCCTCCTGGTTTAAGGCGGAGTGTGTCTGGAAATAGGTAACAATTGGCTGCATTTTTTCATAGTAAGGTCTGACGCTTTCATTAGCCGACATAATCTCAAGCAACCTTAGCAGGTTTTCCGCATAGCGGCCGCGCTGCATCAGGTAGTCGGTCATTGCCTGGTTCTCACGTGCATACAGGGTAAGTTGGCTCAACAGGTACATCCCTTCTATGTTGGCTCCTAAAAACAACATGGCTTCCCGGGGGGAACTTTTTTGCTGTGTCACCTTATGAAAATCGGAAAAGGTGCTGCGAAGTAAAAAATCAAGCGAATCAATGTTATTCTCATGAAGCTTGATACGGGCATGTTGGGGTATTTCATTCAGGATGCCCACTTTTTCTGCAAGCAGGTCGATGGTTGAAGCGGTCTGCACCACCATGTCATAACGTTTGAACATGTTTGCATACCACATGTCTATGAAATATACTCCTGTTGCCAGGCATAAATCTGTTGTGGTTTCGAAACGTTCTGCATGCGATAAGGGCAATGTAATATCATAAATATAGGAAGCTCCCATTTTGTTCAGGAAGTCCAGGATCTCGATGGCTTTAGGGGTGTCGCGGATGATTTGGGCAATCTCCTCCTGATGCTGTGATAAATCGGCAACCTGAGCCTGATCAGAGGTTTCGGCCGTTGCCCTGGGAGAAGGGCTGCAGCCGGAAAAAATGGCAAAGCATGCCAGAACAAGCAGTAATGTTTTTACTGTCGGTTTCATGATGTTGTGTGTTTAAAGGTTGAAAATGAAGTTAAATCCATTAACAAAGCCCCAGGGTGCTTAGCCTAAAGGTGGAATAGCGGATAAGCAGGATGGTGGCGAAATTGTAACAAGGAAAACGATGGCTTCTGCTGTTTCAGCAGCAAAAACCTGTACGAATTGTAAAAACGGAAAGCTGCAGAATATTCACTCCTGTGAAGCGGCCATTCTGCTTCACAGGTGTCAGGCATAAGGCCGGGTTGAAGATTCCGGCCCAGAGTGGTTCTATCCCATTGCCTTTTCATGATGGGATCAGTGTTGGGATTATCAAGTGCAATTTAATCAAAATTTAACAGCTGTAATAAAAGTTGTTATGTTTGTTTGAAAAAAATGAAATAATTACAGCTGAGGATGCGGTTTCTTCCGAGTTTATTTTCTTTGCGCTGCCTGCATTTTAGTGAGCTGCTCTAAGATCTGGTAAACTACCGGGCATGTTTCGGTATTTTTTATACAAAGTGGAAGGATGCTTTTGATGTTTTTCTGGTCGGTATGGGGGTATTCGCGGCAGGCCCGTGGGCGGGAATTGTAAACCATGCATTGGTTGTCGGGCATCAGGAATGGGCAGGGCATGTTTTTGAATACCAGGTCCCCATCTTCATCTGTCCGCAGATAGTGCTCAGTGAAATCAGCGGCCTTCATTTTAAGGCTGGATGCCATGCGTTCCATATCTTTTACCGTAAGCCGCGGGCCAAGGGTCTTGCAGCAATTGGCGCAATCCAGACAGCTGATGGTTTGGAATGCTTTTTCATGCAATTCTTCCACCAGCTGGTCGGCCTGTTGCCTTTTCATGGCTTTCAGCTTTGAGGCTGTTAGCCGGAAATCGCGCTTCCTGCTCTGGGCGCGGGAGGCTAGCTGATCAAGTATTTGTTGTAAATCTCCTGGCATGTGAAATCAAAATGCAAAGATAATGGTTGTTCAAAAGAATCTTTTACTGATTTGCACCGGAAAGAAGAAGAAACCTGTGTTTCTAATCCGGGATCATCTTTTTAAGTTAAACCCTTTACCTAAAATCCATTATCATATTTATTTTTTATTTTTGCCAAATATAAAGTCTCATTATGAAGAAGCTGTATGTTTTTTGTTTTCTGTTATTTATGCAACTGGCAATAGCCGGCAGCAATGATCAGGCAGGTGGAGATATCCGGGGTATCTTCCTTTATTCAGGCACCACCTGGTCTGGAGAATTTCAGAATTTTGTGAACCGTGGGCAGGGGATAGAGCAGAAAGGCCGTATCCGGGTTGAAATGAGCCACCGGGGCGATTCCATCGGTATGCGCAACGCTTTTATCAATGAGCTGGGAGTGGCAAGTGATTACTCAGGTTATGCCTGGATGCTGGTAAGGGGCAATGAGCTGCTGAATCTGGATCAGTCGGGGGTAGACGCCAATACCGGGAACCCTATCAGCGGGCATGATTTCAGGGGAAGGATTTTTGGAAGGCACATATATATCTATGAGGCTTATTCCGAGCACATGCCAGATGGCACTACCCGCAGGCAATCAAATTCTGTTCACTATTACCTGGTAAGCTCCACAGAGGTGTTGCAGTTGGCCGAGGTATGGGTGGATGATCAATTGCTGGTGGTGGCAGGAGCAAGGCTGGAGAGAGAAATTTAAATTAAATACCAATTTTAATTTTGAATTGAAAATGAAGTCTTCCCCCGACAAGCCACTGATTGTATTTTTCCTGTTAAGCATCGGTTTAATTTTTCTTCTCACCCTGCCTGGGATCATTGCCAATTATAGCGGGCGGGAGCTGGGTATCCCAGTGCTGCCCCTGATGATCATCGGTTCGTGGACCCCGAATTTTGCAGCATTTCTGGTCATTGCCCTGGTGCTGAAGCGTCCTTGGGGCATCCGCGAGCTTTTTAGCCGCTGGCTCATGTGGAAGGAATCACCCTGGTGGTACTTGTTGGCATTTTCTCCCATTGGGGCAGCTCTTTTGGGGGTTTGGTTGTTTTCAATAATGGATCCCCAGGCAGTGAGCGATCCGCAATATCCCGGTATTGGAATGCTGCAGGGTTTTCTGATCCTGACATTGATAACCGGAGCAATGGGCGAAGAACTGGGTTGGCGGGGCTTTGCCCTTCCCTGGCTGCAGAGCCGCTTCAATGCCTTCAGGGCCTCTGTCATCCTGGGGGCTGTCTGGGGGCTTTGGCATCTGCCCCTTTGGTTCACCGGCATGGGATGGGAAGAAGCCAACTTTTGGCTTTTTGCCTGGGTGGGCATCGTGGTTACAATCATTCTCACCTGGCTGTGCAACAATACCAGGGGCAACATGTTGCTGGTTACCCTGTTCCACATGTCGTTCAACTTTGGTATGGGCCTGATGGGCCAGATATGGAACATCAGCATGCCGCGTATCATTGAATGGATGGCTGTGGTTCTTACAATTTATGCGGCTGTGGTTCTCATTGCAAAAGGCCCTGCCACCCTGAGGGGAAAGCTTCCTGTTCCCCTTGATCCTGAAAGCAAAACCTGGCTCAAGTAGTTTTAGAAAACCCTGTTTTGAAGGTTAAAATGATGATCCGCCATGCAAGTACAAAGGATGTTTTCAACCTGGCTGTGCTCAAGCAACAGGTCTGGGTCGATACCTACGCCCGGGAAGGCATACGCCATGAGTTTTCCCAATATCTGCTGAAGACCTTTACCCCCACTCTGGAGCAGGCCCTGCTGGATGATCCCAGTCAGCGTTGCCTGGTAGCCGAACAAAAGGATCATCTGCTGGGTTGTGCAGCCATTTGTTTGAATGCTGTTTATCCGGATGAATCTAACCGACTCATGCCGGAAATAACACAGCTGTACGTTCTGGAAAGGTTCACTGGTAAGGGTATTGGCAAGGCATTGCTGGACCAGGCAAAGCAGCTGATCAATTCATGCGGATACCCGGAAGCCTTCCTGACGGTTTACCATGAGAATGAACGTGCACTAAAATTTTATTTCCGGCAAGGACTTGTGCAAACCGGTGTCACCTGGTTTGAAATGGGAGGCAACCGCTATGAGAACAAGATTTTTTTAATTAAGGTGTAAGGATTTACTGCCCCAAACGAATCATCCCTTCAGCTTCTTCCCCTGCCCCCGGCTGCTGGTTGTTGCGCTGGCTGAACGAATTGAAGCGGTAGCTGATGCCCAGCCACAGGATACGGGTTTGCCCCTTGCTGAAGTTGTGCAGCTGATAAACGGGATTGGCTGAATGAATATTCCAGTTGCGGGTATTGAATATATCGCTTAGGGTGAGGGTTGCTGTAAAATGATTTCCCCGGAAATGATGTCGCAAGGAGACATCGGCATACCAGATCTCTTCCAGATGAAACTGGGGTAGCTGGCGTGCACTCTGAAAGGCAACAAAAAGTTGTAGCTGGGTTGCTGGCTGTGGAATGGCCGTTAACTTCAGATTGGCGGTAAAGGCCAGGTCCTGCGCATCCAGCCCGGGTTGGCCGGCAACCGACCAGGTTTGAAATACCGAAAGGGATGGATTGAGCGTCAAATGCTTTGTCAAATGATACAGCCAGTCGATATCAGTGCCCAAAACATCCTGATGTTGCCCGTTGATCCAGGTAATAATCAGCTTATCCTCGGGGGTAAGCTGTGACACCTGGGTGAGAAAATCCCTTGTGGTATTGAAATAAAGGCTGGTGCGGAAACTGCCATTCGTTCTCACGCTGGAATAAAAAAGCGAAATGTTATGGGCCAGCGCTGGCTGCAGGTTTTTATTGCCTGTTTCGTAGGTGGTCTGGTCAATCACATTGATAAAGGGATTGAGCTGTGGGTAAACCGGGCGGGTAACCCGGCGGTTTAGGTTAAATGAGAGTTGCTGGCCATTTTGCAGGCCGTATTGCAGCTGCAGGAAAGGGAAGGGATAGAGCTTGGCTGAAATGATGGTGTCGTTCAGCGATTGTTGCAGCAGAATTGAACTATTGTACTCCAGTCGCCCTCCTGCCTTCAGTTGCAATTTGTCGAAAAGTTTGCTGCTGTACATCAGGTAAGAAGCCAGGATGTTTTCGCGGTGCTGAAGGTCATTGCTGTAGGCCGGGTTCAGAAGCCAGTTTCCGGTGAGATCCATTTCGTAAAAATGGTAATTGAAGTGGTTCCACCGGGCAAACCCTTTAACGCCTGTTTCCAGGGTACCCCCTGCCCGCAGGGGAATTTGGTAATCGGCCTGCAAAGACATGTTGGTGGGGGCGCCCCCTCCCGTAGAACGCTGAACCAGCTGATCCGACAGGAAATACTGTGCAGGGCGCCTGCCCCGGGTAGCCGAAAAGGCAGCCTCCAGCGACAGAACCGGTTTGCCTTTTTCACCCAAGAGCGACCAGGATAGTGAGCCCTCCAGGGTGCGCCTTGAAAAGGTGATGTCGTTCTGTCGAAGGTAATGATCCGCGGCTTTTCCAACAACGTACTGGTAGCCGTCGATGCTTTGAAGGTTATGTATGCGTGGCATTTTTGCTGCAAGCATCAGTGCTATCTGCTGATGCTTGGAGGGGCGGGCCGATAACTGCAATGAGGCAGAATGAAGGGGGCTGGTTTGTTTGGAGCGGATTTGTTGTTCCACACGGGTTCCGCTTTGATGGAGCAACCTGTAGAAGCTGCTGCTTACCTCGTTCTGCTCATAACGGCCTCCATAGGTGAAACCTACATCATATTTTTCGCTTTTATTATGAAGCTGAAGGGAACCATTCATACGCCTGCTATTGCCAGTGTTTGTTGAAAACGCACCGCTAAGACCTCCATGGCTGGCTTTTCGGCTGATGATATTGATGATGCCTGCCGTACCCTCGGCATCATAGCGTGCATCTGGCTGGGTTATGATCTCCAGGCTTTCAACGGCAGAAGCAGGCATGGTTTGAAGTACTTCAAGGGTGGTGGGAATGCCATCCACCAGGATGAGCAGCGAGCTGTTGCCACGCAGGCTGATATTACCATCGGCATCGCTGCTGATAGCCGGATGGCTGCGAAGCACTTCATTGAGGTTACCGCTGACTGCACCCATACTCTGGCTAACCTGAAGGCTGGTTCTTTCAATGTTTGCCTGTTTCTCATTCTGGCTGGCTATTACCTGCACCCCTTGCAGGGCCACCGAAGGTGACAGCAAAACCTGATCCAGGGTACGCGACCCGGACATTTCAACGGGCAGCCATAGGGTTTGATACCCAACAAAACTAATCCTTAATATATATTTGCCCGTTTGAAGGCTAAATCCGAAATGTCCCCCGCTTTCGGTGATGGCTCCTGTTACTAGCAATGTATCGGGTAATTGGTAGGCGGCCACCGAGGCATATTCAACAGGCTGATGATTGTTGTAATCAAGCAACCTTCCGGTTAATTTAAAAGGTCCTTTATCATTGGCATGAACTTCAAAGCTTTCGAGCAGAAATAATGCCAGGACTGTAATGCAGGATAAAAATAAGGATTTCATCAAACCAGGTTTTAGGCCGATCCAGATCAGGCATGAATCAAACCCGCCGAAGTTAGAGAGATATATTAAAGAGCGGTGTGAAAAGTATGTTAATTATCCACTGGTTATTCCCCGCAGGATTATAATCTATTCATCCTTATTCTTAATTCTTAATATTTCTAATTCTGAATATCTTAATTCTTAATTCTTAATTCTTAATTAATACACCACCTCCAGTCTCACATTCTTGTTCTCAATAGAAATGCTGACACTGTTGCCGGTGCGGATGAAGTGCATAGTAAGCCTGAGGTTTCTGAAGCGCAGGTTTTGCAGGCTCATGTTGTCGATGTAGGCTGGCAGGGAAGGTCTGAAGAAACGGATCACCCTTTCGTGTTCGTTAATTTCCATCCCCAGGAAAGCCTGCAGAATAATAAATACGGTAGCCACCGACCATGCCTGGGGCGAGCAGGCCACGGGATAGCTTGTAGGGGCTTCGGCTTTGCGGCGTTTGAAGCCACAGAACAGCTCGGGCAGGCGTTGGCCTTCGTTGAAATGACTGGCATCGAACAGGGCGGTGCCAATTTTAATGACCTCTTCCTTCAGGCCATAGGAGGCAAGCCCTGCGGCTATCAGGGCATTATCATGGGGCCAGATGGAGCCGTTGTGATACGACATGGGGTTGTATCGAACCTCTGCGGCACTAAGGGTACGAATTCCCCAGCCGGTAAACATTTCATCGGAAAGCAGCTTTCCGGCCAAACGTTCAGCTTGTTGAGGGGTTGCAATTCGCGAATACAGGCAATGGCCTGCATTGGAGGACAGGACCCGGCATGGCTTGCCATCGGCTATGGCCAGGTGAAAGCTGCCTTTTTCCTCATCCCAGAAATGCTCAGTGAATTTCTTCCTGAGTTTTTGGGCCTTTTGTCTTAGCTGCCCGGCCTGCTTTTCATTTCCCAGGGCTTCAGCCAGCAAGGCTGCTTTCTGCCAGGCATCGTACACGTAGCCCTGCACTTCGCAAAGGGCAATGGGCAGGCGGGCAATGTTTCCATCTTCGTAAGAAATGGCATCATGGGAGTCTTTCCATCCCTGGTTGAATAGCCCGGATTCCTCCCTGCGCTGGTATTCCACAAAGCCGTCCTTGTTGATGTCGCCATAATTGTCGATCCATTCAAGGGCCCGTTGGATATTGCCCCAGAGACCTTTTATGGTATCCAGGTCGGCTGTGCGGATATAATAGGCGCCGGCCAGTACGATGAACAAAGGGGTTGCATCGATTGTACCATAATACTGGCGAAAGGGGATTTCGTCGAGTAAGGCCATTTCCCCCTCCCGCGATTCGTGAAGGATCTTTCCTGGCTCCGAATCGCGAAAGCTGTCCAGCTCGCTGGCCTGGGTGGCTGCCAGAAATTGAAGTACTCCTCGGGCAACCTCTGGGCTCACCCACAGGCACTCCAGGGCCGTGATGATTCCATCGCGTCCGAATGGGGTGTCGTACCATGGAATGCCTGCATATGGGTAAAGTCCATGGGGTGTTTGCGAAATCATGGTGATCAGGTCGGTGCGCGAGCGGTTGATCCAGTGATTGAACTGCTCATTGGAGGTGGTGATCACGCATGAGTTATGGTCGATCAGGTCGAACCATCGCTCATGGCGCTTCACCGCCCTGCCTAGATCCAGGGGAGGATTTCTTTTAACCCCGGCAGTTATAAAAGAAAGGGTTGCAGTCACTGTGAACTTCTCGCCCGGGTTCAGCCGGATATTGTAATAAATCCGGTTGTCGTCCATCTGGTGGGGGTTGGGATCAAGTATTACCCGGGTGGTCCGTTCCAACTGGTCCACCCCAATGTATCCCAGCTCCAGGATATTCTCGTCGATACGGATGGGAAGCCGGGTACCTTTGGCCGGTCGGGGAGTACCCCGTACTTCAAAGATATCCTCAAAGTCGGCATCCATCTTCAGCTCTATGTTGAACTCAATTTCTTCAAGTCCAAAGTTGCTGAAGATGAAATGCTCGTAGTAGGTTGAATCCCAGATCACCTTCTTGCGCAGAATGTGGGCACTGCCCTTTTCAAGCTTAAGATGCCCCTGCTCTCGTATGTCTGGGTTTGTCAGGTCCACAACAAACATCTCACTTCGCTCCCTGAGGTTGGAACTAAGAAAAAGTGGCCTCACCCCATCGATCTTGAACCTGAAATGGGAAAGGTAGCGGGTTCCCTTATGAAAAATGCCCTGTGCCCCGAACTGATAGGGGATGATGTCCCCGTACTTGTTGAAGATGGCAAAGGTCTGGTTATGTTTCAGTACAATGGTCTTCTCCTCGGTTAGGGAGGCGGTTCCCATAACCAGGTAGCTTTCACCTGCTGATTTTTGTTCCATAATATCCTGTGTTTGCTAATGTTACCATGGCCGATTTTCCATTCAACTGATAGGATGGAAGATACAGGCCTGCTTGCTGCTGCAATGATTGGTAGACAGCAACATAGTCGCTGGCCATACGTGCAGCCGGGAAGCGTTGCTCAAAAACCCGGCGCACCTGCTGCCGGCCAAGCCCCTGTAGTTGTTCGACCCTGGCAATGGCTTCCTGCTGCGAATTGACAATAAAGCCCGTGATGCCATGATCAATGATCTCGGGCACGCTTCCTAGTCCATAGGCAATTACAGGGGTTGCGCAGGCCATTGCTTCTATCATGACAAGGCCGAAAGGTTCAGGCCAATCGATAAGCAATAGCAGGCCTAGAGCGTTCCCAAGAAACTCCTGCTTTTCATGTTCATTGATTTCCCCGACGAATTCTACCAGGGGGTGGTCCATTAGTGGGCGGATTTTTCCCTGGAAATATTCCTGGTCGGCTTTGCTTATCTTGGCCGCTATCTTCAGGGGGATCCCCGTTTTAACGGCAACTTCAATAGCCCGGTCAACCCTTTTTTCGGGGCTGATGCGACCCAGAAATGCAAGGTAGTTACCTGCAACCGGGTTTGGCTTCAGTAGCTTAAGGGGCAACCCATGATATACGGTAGCCATCCAGTTGGCAAAGGATAAAGGCTTACGCTGGGCATCGGAAATCGATACCAGAGGAATGTCGGCATATTCATGGTAAAGGGGCAGCAATTCGGGAGTGTCGAGCCGACCGTGAAGGGTACTGATATAATTTTTCTTGGGGTTGCGCCGCATCAACGGATAATACAGGTAGTCTATATGTGAATGAATGACATCAAATTCTTCTGCCATTTTCTCCACTTTTTCAATCATGGCGATATGTGGGGCAATCTGATCTACACTTGAGGGGTCAAGGCGAAGGGAGGATGGATGTGCAGAAATAAGCCTTGCGCTGGTCACCGAATCACCGCTGGCAAACAAGGTCACATCGTGGCCCTGGGCAACCAGCTCTTCCGTCAGATAATGAACCACCCTTTCGGTACCCCCGTACATCTTTGGGGGCACACTCTCGAAGAGTGGGGAAATCTGTGCTATTTTCATATTGTAAGGTTTAATAAAACAAAGCCCCCGTCTCGAATACGGGGGTATATGATAGGGTGGAATGCTTGTTTGTCTACCCAATTTTATGCCCTGATGGCCTTTTTTGCTGTATCATGTGGTTGGCAAATGATATGCAATTTCGCTTCTGCTGTTGCCTCTGGCTAAATGTGTAGATTTTTTTTCACCATTTGTTCATCCAAGGTATCAGAAGAGTTTGGTGATTAGTTGTTGGTGACCAGTGATTGATCATGACTAAATAAGTTTGACCGTGTTTGGCAAGTCAGACATTTTTTTTTTTTATTTTCCAGAGGGTTGTTTGAGCCGGAGGAATTTCTTTCCCTCCAGCCCGAGCCATAGCACCCGGTCTTATCGCTGATTTCTCACCATAGTTCCACCGTGGTTTCACCGTAGTTCCACCGAGGTTCAACCGTAGGGCTACGGTCAAACTACGGTCCAACTACGGTCCAACTACGGTCCAACTACGGTCCAACTACGGTCCAACTACGATCCAAATACGGTCTATTCAGTTGGTGATTTGGATATCGTGCAGTTCGAATCATTGATTTTTTATTCACGGACAACTAATCACTAATCACCAACCACTAACCACTAATCACTTTTTTCCTTAACTTGTAATAAAAGGCTTTCCAAATGACAACCTATACTTTTTTTGCGGCCATGGTTTGGGGGATTGCTGCAGGTTTTGGCCTGGTTATGGGGCGTCGGCTGCGCAGGTATCGTCCCCGGCCCTATGTGAGGCTAAAGAATCCCTCCTGGGTGCGTGATGCGGTAATTTATCAAATCAACACCAGGCAATTCACCCGCGAAGGTACCCTGGGTGCTGCCACAGGGCAGCTACCCCGTCTGAAGGCTCTTGGGGTTACCATCCTGTGGCTGATGCCGGTGCATCCCATTGGCATACAGCACCGGAAGGGCAGCCTGGGAAGCCCTTATTCGGTAAGGGATTATTATGCAGTGAGCCCCGAGCTGGGCACCCTGGAAGATCTTAAGGAGCTTGTTGCCACTGCCCATAGCCTTCAGATGTACGTGATTCTGGATTGGGTGGCCAACCATACAGCCTGGGACAACCCCCTGGTGAAACAGCACCCATCCTGGTACAAGAAAAACTGGAAGGGTGAACTGCGCCCCGATCCCTGGCACGACTGGAGCGACATCATCACCCTTGACTATAGCCACCCGGGCCTTCGCCGCTACATGACCCGGGCAATGAAATATTGGGTAAAGGAGGTTGGGGTAGATGGTTTCAGGGCAGATGTGGCCGATTTTGTACCCATTGATTTCTGGGAAAACCTGCGGAGAGAGCTCGAAAGCATCAAGCCCGTATTCATGCTTGCCGAAGCCGAAATGCGCGACCTGCATGCCAGGGCCTTCGACATGAGCTATGCCTGGAGCTGGTATGATGCCATGAGGGACATTGCCTCAGGAGGCAAAGATCTTACCCTGCTGAGAGCCTGGTATGCCCGCAATGAAGAGACCTGGCCACGGGAAGCAATCCGCATGACCTTTGTCAGCAACCATGACAAGAACTCCTGGGAAGGAACCATGAATGAAGTCTTTGGCAAGGCCCTTGAAGCTGCCATTGTCTTATCGGTTCTGGGGGAGGGCATGCCCCTGGTATACAATGGGCAGGAAGCCGGGGAAAACAAACGGCTTGCATTTTTTGAAAAAGATCCTATAGTCTGGCAGCAGCACCCTATAGGTGAACTCTATCGCAAACTCATTGCCCTGAAAAAACAAAGCACTGCCCTTTGGAACGGCAATTGGGGAGCAAGAATGGTACAGGTGCCCAACTCACATCCTGATAAGGTTTTCAGCTTTGTCAGGAAAAACCAAAACCATATGCTGTTCGTGGGGCTCAACCTCTCAGCTGAACCCTTGCTGGTTTCTTTTGAGGAAGACCTATTTCAGGGAAAATACATCAATTATTTTACTTCCGCGAAGGTCAGGGTGGATGAAACCTTCAGGCCTGGCCTTAAGCCCTGGGGCTACCTGGTGTTGGTTAAATAACACTCATGAAAACCTTCATACAACGGATGAAAAATAAGCAATTTTCTTTTAACTTTCACATTGTATGTGTTTTTTACGTAAGCTGGAAAATAAATTTTATCTTTGACAGGTTTTTTTGCTTCAAGGGGGTAAAAAAAACATGTTACATGTGTCAAATTGTTTCTGCATGAACCAGATTTTTGATCATCTCTCCGGGCAGAATGTTTCCAGTAGCCTTGAAATGGTTTTTGATTTTGTGCGCCAACCCCTGGTTCTGCTGGATCAGGATTTCCATGTATTGAAGGCCAATACCAGCTTTTACAGCAGTTTTCAGCTCAATACCGAAAAGATCCGGGGTAAATTGCTGACGGATCTGAAAAGCGGCCTTTTTAATGATGGCAGACTGGTTGATTTGCTTCGGGAGCTTTTGTCGGAGGATGTATCTGCGGGGAAAAAAGAAGTGGTATGCCCTGGAATGGCTGGAGCAGAAAAAGCCTTTCGTTTTGAAGCCAGGAAACTAAGCAGCAACAAGGAAGAACAGTTGCTGCTGTTGTCGGTAGAGGAGGTTTCGGATCAGGAGGAGTTGCTTAAATCATCGAGCCGTTATCCGGGGTTCCTGAAACAAGTGCTCGATACACTTCCATTGGGGGTGTGGATCACCGATGCTGATGCACGAATTGTTTTTACTAACCCAATGGCAAAAACAATCCTGGGTGGGCAGGCTCCCCTGGTTGATTCCGTTGAAGAATATACAACATACCGCAGCTGGTGGCCTCATACCGGTAAAGCGCTCTTGCCTGAAGAATATCCCCTGGTGCGTGTTATCAGGGAAAGAAAGCCTGTGATTAATTCAGTGTTCTGCATAGATCGTTTTGATGGCAGCTGGGGATATTTTTCCACCTCGGCGGCTCCTATCCTGGATCATCACGGTGATTTGAAGGGAGCCGTAGCATTTTGTCTGGATATCTCTGACCAAAAAGCAGCCGAAAAGGAACTTGAAAACGAGCGGGAGCTTCTTAGGACCATTTTTGAAACAATCCCTGTGATGCTTACCCTGTATGAACCTTCCATCAACCTGCTCCACCTGAACAAGGCATTTTATGATGTTACAGGATGGACTGAGGAAGACATCCGCAACGGGGATACCATGGAACTTGTTTATCCCGACCCGCAATACCGCAAACAGATCGCTGACTATATGCAGTCGCTGGCCCCGGGTTTTAAGGACATACTGATGGCAGGAAAAAACGGTGAGTACATTGAAAGCTCCTGGGCCAATGTACGCATTCCCGACGGCAGGCAGGTGGGTATTGGCCTCGACATCAGGGAGCGCAAACACGCCGAACAGGCCCTGCGCGAGAGTGAAGAGCGATTTGCCGGTGCTTTCCGCGAGAGTCCTTATCCACAGGCTATTACCGATCTGGAATCGGGCATTATCGCTGATGTAAACGATGCCTGGGTTTCCTTTTCGGGCTATAGCCGCAAGGAAGCTATCGGCAAGAAAAGCCTGGAGCTGGGGATACTGGATGCAGGCGAGCGGCAGCAAGCAATAGAAAAGGTCAGGAAAGATGGTTCTCTGAAAGATTTTGAAATAAACTTTCACACTCGCCGGGGGGGACAAAGGCAGGTGCTTGTAAATGTGCAAACAATGAAACTTGATCAGCGGCGGTTGTTGCTGATAACCCTCAACGATGTTACCGCAGCCAAGCAGGCCCGCCAGGAGTTGGAGCGGTTGCTGGAGGTAAACCGCTCGCAGAAGGATTTTTTGCAAACCCTGCTCAACAGTACCAAAGCCTGTATTGCTGTACTGGATGGAGAGGAGCTTCGCTATTCAATGGTCAACAAAGCCTACCAGGAGCTTCGTCCCGATTTCCCCATGATGGGCCGAAGGTTTCGTGAAGCTTTCCCCGGCGTGGTAGATGCAGGCACAGAAGCCATTTTCCTGGAGGTGCTTCGTACCGGAAAGAGCAAGGAAGAACGAGGGGGTTTTATTCCCATTCCCGGCATATCCGAAGCCGTGTGGGATTATCAGGTTGTGCACCTGCCTGAAGGAAAAGAAAACAAATCCTCGGTACTTGTTATTGCCTGGGATACCACAGAGCACAAGCGTCTGGAGAACGAGCTGCGGCAATATACCGAAGAACTTGCAACTGCCAACCGTGAGATGGAATCCTTCTCTTACTCGGTTTCCCACGACCTGCGTACCCCCTTGCTGACTATCAGCAGCTTTGCCGGCTTCCTGAAGGAGGATTATGCAGGGGCTTTGGATGAAGAAGGGCTGGATTACCTGCAGAGGATCGAGAACGGGGTGCAAAAAATGCACCAGCTGATAAACGACATGTTGCTGCTATCGCGCATCGGAAGGCAGGAAATGGAATCCGGAAGGGCAGACCTAAGCAGTATGGCCCAAAGAATCCTGGAGGAGCTTTCTCAAAAGGAACCCCAGCGGGAGGTGAAATATACTATTCAGCCCGGTTTGGTGGCCTCCCCGGCTGATGCCAGGCTGATTCAACCTGCTCTGGAAAACCTGCTGGGTAATGCCTGGAAGTTTACCGCCCACAACCCAAATCCTTTAATTGAATTTGGCTGCCAGAAGCAAAACGGATTGGCAGTCTACTTCGTGCGCGACAACGGGGTGGGCTTTGATATGAAATATGCCCGGCAGATCTTTGATCCTTTCAAAAGAGTTCATGATCAGAAAGATTTTGCCGGCTCAGGAGTGGGTCTTTCCATTGTGCAGCGGGTGATAAAACGTCACGGGGGAAGTGTGTGGGCCCAAAGCCAGCCTGGTGAAGGAACCACCCTGTTCTTCACTTTGGGGAAAAAGCGAACCCAAGAATAGCAACAGTACCTGATCTGATTCCCTTGTTGCAGTTCGGCTGAATTCCAGAACTGCTTAAATTTTCCCGGATAATCTATCATCCTTAAGTTGCTGATAATCTTGCCTTTGCTGTTAATAAAGCATAAAAGCAGAGCTGGAAATGCTGAAATAACTATTTTTGATTGTCCATAAAAAATTGTACTTTATCCGGTGAATGATTCAATATAAAGGAAAAGACAAAAAAATGAGCAGCCGCAATCAGGAAGACAAAGCATCAGGATGGTTAAAGAGAGCACTTCACAGGGAAAATATCATGGTATTTGAACAGGATATGGAGCTGAAGTATACTCGTATTTTTAATCCGCATCCGGTATTTGGAGGAAAAACATGTCGCGGGAAAGCAGACGAGGATTTTTTGCCCGATCATTTTGCCCGTCAACTGACCTTGTATAAGCAACGGGTTCTGGAGAGGGCTGTGCCCCTGGTGCAGGATGTTGTGCTGATTGGAGAGGATCAGGAGTTTCATTGCCGCATCAGCCTGGAGCCCCTGTTTGATGAGCAGGGGAATGTAAGGGGCCTAAGCGGTTCTTCCAGGGATATCACCCGGCAGAAGCAAATTGAAAATGAGCTGCTTGATGCCGACCAGAGCAACCGCCAGGCCTGGGATGCCCTGCTGGAGAAAGAGGAACGCCTGCGTATTGCCCTGGATGCAGCAGGTTTCGGAACTTTCGATTACTACCCGCTGAAAGAGCTGTTGGTGTGGGATGAAGGGATGAGGAAGCTATGGAATATTGCTCCGGAAGAAGATGTGAGTTTTGAGTCTGCACTTGCGCGTATCCATCCCGATGACCGCGAACGCGTGGAGCAGGTCCTGGCAAATGCTGTCTCACCCGAAGGCAGTGGTTTTTACCAAATGGAATACCGGGTGATGATGCCTTCAGGAGGTATTCAATGGCATGAAACAATTGGCAGGGTTTATTTTGAAAAGCAAAACGGCAATACTTTACCGGTTCGGATGGCTGGGATAGAAGGCAATATAACAGCCCGCAAAAAAGCAGAAGATGCCCTGCGGGAGCAAGAGCGGCTGACGGCCGTTAACCATGAGCTGGAGGCTTTCTCCTATTCGGTGTCGCACGATTTGCGCAACCCCCTGCTGGTAATTGACAGCTTTTCCCGCTTCCTGCTTGAAGATTACAAGGAATGCCTTGATGAAGAAGGCATTGATTACTTGCAGCGGATCGGGGAAAATGTACTGAAGATGCAACGCTTGATCGATAACCTGCTGTCGCTTTCGCGAATCGACCGCCAGGAAATGCAGAAACAAATGATCAGCCTGGATGAGCTGGTGAGAACCATAGCCAGGGAACTTCAGGATCTTGATCCCGATAGAAACACAAAATTCGCCATACAGGAAAATGTGATGGCTCATGCAGATGCCAACCTGATGCAGCTGGCTTTTGAAAACCTGCTTCGCAATGCCTGGAAATTCACTTCCCGAAAAGAATTTTGCCGAATAGAATTTGGTAGCATGCAACGTGAGGGGAAAACCATTTATATGCTTCGCGACAACGGGGAAGGCTTTGACAACCGGGCTGCCCGCCAAATTTTTGAGCCTTTTCATAGGGGGCACAAGGACAGCGAATTCGAGGGCAGCGGAGTGGGGCTGTCAATTGTCAAAAGAGTGATCGGCCGCCATGGAGGCCGGATTTGGGCTGAGGGCCAACCAGGACAGGGAGCCTGTTTTTATTTTACTTTATGAGATTCTACTATGGATAATAATAGTAAATACCCTGGTAATTCGCTGGATTACCAGATGATCTTTGAGCAATTGCCGGGCAATTTCCTGGTCATAGCTGCTGATGCCCCCCGCTTTACACTTTTGGCAGCCAGCGACTCGGCCATCCAGGGCCATAAACTCAACCGGCAGGAGGTGGTGGGTAAGGCTTTGTTTGATGTGTTTCCGGCCAATCCTGATGATCCGGACTTTACTGCCCATCGCAATACCACAGCCTCCCTGATGCGGGTGATCCAGCAAAAGGTTGCCGACAGCATGGCCGTGCAGCGCCATGATATTCCCGTGGAGGGAGGTTTTGAAGAACGTTACTGGAGCCCCATTAACTCTCCTGTGCTGGATTCGCAGGGGAGGGTAATCTGTATAATCCACCGGGTGGAAGATGTTACAGAATTTGTGAAGCTGCGCCAGATGGGCCAGCAGCAGGAAGCCATGGCCGAAGTGATGCGCTCACGTGCCAGCCAGATGGAAGCCGAAATCATTCAGCGCGCCCGGGAGGTGCAGGAAGCCAATCAGCAGCTGCGCCAGGTCAACCAACGCCTGGCAGAGCTGGACAAGGCAAAGTCTATTTTTCTTTCCAATGTAAGCCACGAACTGCGTACACCATTAACCCTGATAATGGGCCCCATTCAGGATGAACTGGCCAGGGACCTGCCTGCCGAAAGCCGGCAATCTCTGGAAATTGCACAGCGCAACAGCCTCAGGCTGCTGCGTCTTGTCAACACCCTTCTTGATTTTACACGCCTGGAAGCCGGGCGTATGAAGCCTGCTTTTGAACCCCTCGACCTGGGTGAATTTACCCGCAACCTGACAAGCAACTTCAGTTCGGCCTGCCAGAATGCAGGAATCAGGCTACAGGTGGATTGCCCCTCTTTGCCACAGCCCGTTTTTGTGGACCGCGAAATGTGGGAAAAAATGGTGCTCAACCTGATGTCCAATGCCCTGAAGTTCACAAATCAAGGTAGTATCAGGGTTAGCCTGCATGCCACAACCACCCATGCGGTTTTCCAGGTACAGGACAGCGGGGTGGGCATTCCGCAGGAGGAACTATCCCTTGTTTTTGAAAGGTTTTACCAGTCGCCAACAAGCCGGGGACGCAGTCAGGAAGGAACCGGAATAGGCCTGGCCCTTGTCAGCGAATTGCTGAACCTGCTGAAAGGTTCCATTGATGTGGATAGCAGCCCCGGAAAAGGAAGCACCTTTACCATAAAGATCCCCCTGGGAATGGATCATATACCAGCAGAACTATTGCATTCACCCCAGACTTCCACCACTCCCACTGCTGCAAGGGCCTATGTGGAGGAGGCCCTGCAATGGCTGCCGGTGCAGCCCCAGGGCACGGAAGATCAGAAACTTCATCCCGGCCAGTTCCAGGATATGGTGTCACAGCGGCTTCCCTGGTCCTTGGAGGGCGGGGAGCTGCCGCACATCCTCTGGGCCGACGACAATGCCGATATGCGTTCCTATGTTAGTGGCCTTCTGAAGAATTCATACAAGTTGACTGAGGTTGCCGACGGCCACCAGGCCCTGGAAAAAGCGCTGCTGAATCCCCCTGACCTGGTGCTTGCCGATGTGATGATGCCCCGAATGGATGGATTTCAGCTGCTGCAGGCCCTGAGGAACCATCCACAAACGCGAAGCATCCCTGTAGTACTGCTTTCGGCAAGGGCAGGGGAGGAAGCACGTATTGAAGGAATCAGGGCCGGCGCCGACTTTTATCTGGTCAAACCCTTCAGTGCACGCGAACTTCTTGCGGTGATCAACGGGCAGATCAGCATGGCACGTATCCACCGGGAAACCCGCAACAGGATCAGTGCCCTGTCGGCTGCACTGCTGCTGGGTGAACAAAAAGAAAGAAAACGTTTTTCAAAGCTGCTTCATGAAAACCTTCAGCAAAAACTGGCAGGGAGTTTGTTACTGACCAGGCAGCATCAGGTAGATCTTCAAATCGGACAGGCCGACCCACAGGATATAGGCGAGGCAGTCTCGGTTCTGGAACAGGCAGTTAACACAGCCAGGTTGCTGGCAATAGAAATGGATCCACCCATCCTGGCAGATGAGGGACTGGATGCTGCACTTCGCTGGCTGCAGGCCCATATGCGCCGCAATTATGGCCTGGAGGTGAATCTGGAAATGTACGGACCCCTGTCGAAGGTGCGCAGGGAAAAGCAATTTATCCTTGCCCAGGCAGTGCGCGAATTGCTCTTTAATGTAAAAAGGCATGCAGGTGTTGAAGAAGCCTTTGTGAAAGCAAGATGCAAAAATGACATGGTTTGCGTGGAGGTCAGGGATGCCGGTAAAGGATTTGAAACCGGCAGAATATTTGATCAGACAGAATCGGAGAACCATTTTGGATTGCAAAGCATCCGCGGGAGGTTCAGGCTTTTTGGGGGTGGAATGCATGTGGAGAGTTCTCCGGGGATAGGTACTCTTGTGAAACTAAGTTTTCCCCTTGAAAGTGTTTGAAAGGAGGATGATATGAAAGCTTATATAGTTGAAGATGACAGCTCCATGCGCATGATCCTGAAGCGGATACTGAAAAAGAACTTTCCGGAGATCAGCATATTCGGGGAAAGCCCTTCTGGCGAGCATGCCCTTGTGGAACTACCACAATTCGGTGCAGATCTGATCATTGTCGACATCAGTCTACCGGGAATGAGCGGACTGGATATGATAGAAAGGCTTAAAGACATTTGCCATGGAAAGTGCATCCTGGTGCTCACCTGCCATGAAACCGACCTTTACAGGGATCGTGCCCTGAAGGCCGGAGCCCGCCATATCATATCCAAATCAGAATACGACAAGCTGCTTGACCTGATCGGGAATTGTGTGAGTAAAAATTAATCAAATGACCGGGAGTTTAT
>OBJA01000095.1_pt1 | contig 89507 bp, 87 predicted proteins | sample 1519751 | NCBI WGS metagenome assembly OBJA01 (sample SAMEA3881238, study PRJEB22517) | soil metagenome | biome: lake sediment; feature: soda lake sediment; material: sediment, water from around vicinity | place: India | collected 2013-12-23 | depth 3 m | reverse complement strand
TTTGATTAATTGTTGATTCGTAAGCAACTAGTTGACGATTAATATTACTAATATCCACAACATCGTAGTCAACTACCGTTAGGTTACCAACCGCACTTCTTACCAAAGCTTCAGCTGCAAATGACCCAACTCCACCTAAGCCAAATACAATGATTTTTTTATTATTGAGATCAGTTAATTATCATCACCAATCATATTCCTTAATCGATCAAATCGCATTTTTTCTACCTCATTCTAGAAAAGATGGCTGCTATGCAGCCATTATTTCTTCTTTCTATAATCAAATCTAAAAAATTTTCTACCCACGCTGATTAAAGCATAAAAAAATACAACAACTAATCCAATGAGGAAGTTTGCTACATATTGTCGGTTTCCACCTAGGTAATCAAACAAAACGACAAAGCCTAAAACCCCAAAAACCGAAATCGCAACTAAATAATAGAACTCATACAAATAATTTGCTTTAACTTTTCTTTTTAATTTGTCTCGGTTTAGATAAATAAATAATCCGCCGGTTATCAAGAAGAATAAATTACTAGCTGCTAGAATTATTAAAAACAAACTAATTCTTACTACTTCATTTATATCAAAAACATAGGTAAAAACCAAGATTAGCGGAACAAACAAAAGCATTGTTGCGGCAAATAGAACAATATTGATTTCATATTTAGAATAAATCTTTGGTCGATTTTTCTTTATCATGTAGCTGTCGCCTCAATCACATTATTCCTTTGCTTTTCTTTTTTCAAATCTCGGAAGAAGCGATAGATAACTCTAATTGACGCTGCTATAGGTGATGCGAATATAACCCCGAGAGCCCCAAACAATGAGCCGAAGAATAGAATAGAAATAATGATAACTATTGGATGAATTGACAACTGATGTGACATAATAAGTGGTTGGAAAATGTTTCCTTCAAAGAACTGCAAAACAACATTAACGAGTAAGACCAGAAGCGGTCCAGGTCCTGATGTAGCGATAAAAGTATATACAATTGGCGGTACAGCTGCTATTATCATCCCAAAATAAGGAATGATATTAGTGACGCCAACCAAAAAGCCAAAAAGGAAATAATACTTCAAACCAATCAAACGATAGACAATTGTTGCTACTGATCCTAATGCCACCATCAATATTAATTGTCCTCGCAAATATGCGCCAACTGTTGAATTCAGTCTTGAACTTAGCTCAGCGACATTTTTTTCATGTTTTGATGGAATTATTGACCGCATTTTTTCACTTATGACTTCGTAATCATTTAAATAAAAAATCAATAGGATTGGCAGCAAAGCAAAAGCTGTCAATAACGGAATTAAGGAATTGGTTAAAGATGAAATCAAAGCTGGAACCATTGAATCAACTGTATCAGCAATAATGTTTGTTTCATTGATATATGCTAATATTTGATCGTATAAATCAGTACCAAGAATAAAATCGTCACGTAGTCCATTGTTAAGATAATCGACAATTGTTGGAAAATCTTCAATAAAGAAATTCCGAATTTCTTCAATGATTAATGGCGTTAAGAAATAAAAGGCGCTAAAGATTAAACCTACTGTAAAAACAAAAACCAAACCTAAAGAGAACCCTCTTGGTCCGACACCTTTTTTCTCCAAATACCTTATCAATGGAAAAATAATCAATGCTCCTAAATAAGCTAAAGCTACAGGGACAATCACTGATTTAATCGCATTTAATATCCATGACCAAAAACTCTCAAACTGGATAGCCAGCAAGATAATCCCAAGACCCAGCAAAACAATAACAAGAAATTTGATAACACGGTTTAGTGATTCATCGGAAATTTGTCTTTTCTTCATTTAAACACTTCCTAACGAATAGTATTATATCATACAAGTTTAACTAAAATAATACGGATATGTAAAAATTAGCAACCTTCACACTCATTACATCCACCACCACATCCGCCGCCTCTTAAAGCATTAAGGAGATATTGGTAGAGATTATTGACATCTACTTCAACTTGTTCTTTGGTGTCCATGTGCTTAACTTTAACAACGGATTTAGCTGCTTCTTCATCGCCATAGATAAGGTAAAAATGTGGATTTAAACGATCAGCTTGCTTAAATTGTGATTTTAAGTTTTTATTAAGAAAATCGTAATCTACTACTAAACCACCCCGACGTAATCGGTTAATAATCTTTAAAGCATCTGTTTCAAAAACATTACTTAAATTGATAAAAAAACAATGGATATTTTTCTTCGGCGTTGACTCTTCAACAGCTTCAAGCGCCAAAATCAATCTTTCTACACCAAAGGCAAAACCAATTGCCGGTAGATCTGGGCCTTCTAAAGAAGCATAAAGATTATTATATCTTCCACCGCCAACCAAGGTTGATTGAGCACCTAAAGTCTCTAAATCAGAATCGATTTCAAAAACGGTATTTGTATAGTAATCTAACCCTCTAACAAGGTTTTTATCAATAATATAGTTTAAGCCGATACTGTCTAAAGCCATAATCACTTGTTCAAAATGAACCTTTGCATGATCAGATAAGTAATCATATGGTTTTGGGGCGTTTACCAAAACTTCATTTTCTTTATCCACTTTACAATCAAGAACTCTTAAAGGATTCTCTTCAAAACGGCGATTGCAATCTTCACATAGATTATGAATATGTGGTTTTAAATAAGAGTTTAAAGCTTTTTGGTAGTTTTGTTTTGATTCTTGATCACCTAAAGAGTTAACTCTAATTTGAATGTTTTTTATTTTTAAAGCCTCTAAGAAAGTCGCCGCAAAATTGATTACTTCAGCATCAACCAACGGCGAATCAGAACCGATGATTTCCGCACCAAATTGATGAAATTGTCTTTGCCGTCCCTTTTGTGGTCTTTCATAACGAAACATTGGACCATAATAATATAGTTTTAAAGGCAGATTAGGATCAGCATAAAGCTTGTTTTCAATAACAGCTCTGACTACTCCAGCAGTTCCTTCAGGTCTTAAAGTGTTCATTCGCTTTCCGCGATCTTCAAAATCATAAGTCTCTTTCTTTACAATATCTGTTGTTTCACCTACTGAACGATGAAAAAGTTCTGAAGATTCAAAGATTGGTACTCTTATCTCTTCAAAATTGAACAGTCTTGCGACATTTCTCATTACTTCTTCAAGGTCATGCCATCTTTTAATCTCTGATGGTAATATATCTTGTGTTCCTTTTATCTTTCTAATCATGATGAACTACTCCTTTTTTTTAAAAAGTCGCCCTTTAATTAAGGACGACACTTTTTTAAAGTCAACTCGATTTACTTATTATTCAAAGTAATTATCGCTTACTTGACCAGCAACATAATCAACCAAGTCCTTGACATCTTTCATTTCTGTAGCAGCTTCATCAGAAATGGTGATTAAGAACTCGCTTTCTATTTGATTAAACAACTCAAGTGCATCTAAAGAGTCAGCGCCAAAATCTTCAGCCAATCCTGCTTCTAGAACTACAACTTCAGGTTTAACACCTAATTCTTGAACAATCATTTCTTTAATCTTTTCGAATACTTTTTCTTTCTTATCCATACATTTCCCTCCTGGTTGATATACATTGTTATTATATTAGATTTTTAGTTTTTAGTCAAATAAGAATCACTATTCTTTTTCAATAATTAATGTCACTGGGCCTGAGTTGGTTAAAGTTACTTCCATATTTTCACCAAAGACGCCTTCAAGCACAGTTAATTTCGTTTCTTTTCTAAGTAAAACATTGAATTTTTGGTATAGAATATTGGCTTCTACATAGTTTAAAGCTTTTGTGAAAGAAGGTCGATTTCCATTTAAGGCATCACCATAAACAGTAAACTGTGATATCGATAGGATTTCGCCTTGAGTGTCAAGGATTGATTTATTTAGTAAATGATTTTCATCTTCAAAGATTCGTAATCTTGAAATCTTCCTTGCCATATACTCAATTTGCTTGTCACCATCAGTATTAGTAAAACCAACCAACAATAATAAACCATTACCGATTTTGGAAACAATTTCATTATTTACTGCTACTTGAGCGTTACTGACTCTTTGGACTACTACTTTCACTAGCCTAACCTCTCAATTGAATAAACATTTTTAACCTTTTGGATATTGCTGATAACACCATCCAACTCCAAACCACTACCAATTTCGATTTTCATTCTAATTGTACCTTCTTTGATATCGTTTGATTGTGCGGAAACTTGGACTATCTTTGCTTTCGAAGAGGTTGCTGCGTTGATTATTTCAGCTAAAATATTGTCGCGATTTAAAACGCCAATTTTTAGGTTTGTTGTGTATTTTTTAGTGGTATTATTACCCCAGGATACTTCAATAAGACGATTTTCATCAAAATTTTCGATATTTTTACATTCTTTTCGATGAACAACTATTCCTGAACTTCTGGTGATATAACCTACTATTTCATCTCCTAAAATCGGATTACAACAGTTTCCTAGTTTCACAGATGGTTTATCTAAGCCTTCTACTACTACATTGATATCAGAATGCAGGTATCTTTTCTTTTTCTCGCTTAGCTGTTCTTTTGAGTATTTATCAAGTAAGTCTTGTTCAGTTATCTCTGGTTTGCCAATTATCAGGTTAATAGCGCCAATTGGAGAGATAACATTCTTACCAATTTCGTAATATAAATCTTCAAGTGATTTGACACCTTTATTTTCAAAAAACTTAACCGCTTCTTTATCAGTAATTGTTAAGTTTAAATGACGACTGTTAATCTCATGATCGATTTCTTCTTTTCCTTTTTCAATTAAAAACTCTCGTCTTTGTTTATTGAGGAAGTTTTTGATTTTGCTTCGAGCATTTGATGTCTGAGCGATTTTTAACCAGTTATCATTTGGTCCTACAGAACTTGGAGAAGTTTTGATTTCAACCAAATCGCCAGTTTTCAGGGTGTAATCTAATGGCCTGATTTTGCCATTCACTATTGCTCCTACGGTTTTTTCGCCAACTTTTGTATGAATTCTAAACGCGAAGTCTAATGGTGTAGCACCAGCTGTTAAATCGATAATTTCTCCTTTTGGAGTGAAAACATAGACATTCGCTTTAAGAATATCATCAGTGAAAATATCAAGTATTTCTTCATCATTCTCATTCTCTTCGGTATACTTAACAAGTTCTGAATACCATCTTAGTTTTGAAGAAACGATATCTTCAATATTCTTTCTTGAAGTCAGGCCTTTGGTTTCTTTATATGCCCAATGCGCTGCAACCCCTTTTTCAGCAATCTCATCCATCTCTTTGGTTCTAATTTGGATTTCAAAAATCTTCCCTTTAGATACAACCGTTGTATGTAATGATTGATACATATTCGGTTTTGGCATAGCGATATAGTCTTTAAAACGTCCTGGAACAGGGATAAACCTTGAATGAACAATTCCGATTGCTTTATAACAATCACTGATGGTATTTACAACAATTCTTAGAGCTAATAAATCGTGGATTTCTTCAAAATCGATTTTTTTCTCTTTCATTTTGCTGTAAACAGAATGAATGTTTTTAATTCTTCCTTTGATATCAAAATCAAAACTCTCTTCAGTAAGCAGTTTGGCTAAAGCCGATTCCATATCTCTTACGTCAGCTTCTCGGGTGTCTTTTCTGTCCCTGAGAAGCTTAGCGATTTTTTGGTATTCAAATGGATAAATATATTTAAACGATAAATCTTCTAACTCCGCTTTTAAACGATACATCCCCAAACGATGGGCTATAGGAGCGAAAATATCAAGTGTTTCTCTTGAGATTCTCATTCTTCTTTCATCATCAAGGAATGACAGAGTTCGCATATTGTTTAAGCGATCTGCAAGCTTAACAAAGATTACTCGAATGTCTCTTGCCATCGCTAAAACCATTTTTTGATGGTTTTTTACTTGTTGAGAAGCTTTTGAGGTTTGATATTGCAATTGCTCCAACTTTGTCAAACCTTCTACTATATCTGCAACTTCTTCACCAAAAAGTTTTTTAATATCATCATATGTGGTCTGAGTATCTTCAATCACATCATGTAATAACCCAGCGACAAGCGTATTAGGATCTACTTGATACTCCGCTAAGGTTATCGCAACATCTCTTGGATGAACAATATAAGGTTCGCCAGATTTGCGCAACTGACCTAAATGTTTTGATTCGGCATAGTCAAAAGCGCTTCTGATAAAATCCAGATGCTTAGGTTGAGAGATATACTTGCTAACTTCTTTTAGTAACGGTTTAAAATAATCGATCTCAGCCACAAAAAAATCTCCTTTTAGTACTGCATTAAGACTTTAATTGGATAATTACTGACTTTTGCTCTACCATTTAATTCTTTTAACTCAATCATAAAACCAAGACCAACAACTGTTCCGCCAGCTTGTTCTACCAACTTGATAGTCGCTTCCATGGTTCCTCCGGTTGCTAACAAATCATCAATTATTACAACTCGATCGCCTGTTGTGATTGCATCATGATGCATACATAAAGTATTTTTTCCATATTCCAACTCATAGTCATAACTAATCACTGATCTTGGAAGTTTTCCAGGTTTTCTTACAGGTATAAATCCAGCACCGAGTGCATAAGCTACTGGAGCGCCAATGATGAAGCCCCTAGCGTCAGGTCCGATAACCTTATTGGCATTTAGACTTCGGGAAAATTCGGTTAAATCATTGATAGCAGCTTTAAAAGCTTCGCCATCGCCAATCAATGGGGTGATGTCTTTGAATTGAATCCCTTCAATTGGAAAGTTTGGTACGTTCTTTATATAATCTGTGTATTTCATTTTATGCCTCCAGTATTTTTATAAAATATTCTTTAATATTGATTAATTCGCTTTGGTAAATAAAAGTAATGTGTTGAAAAGTTTCAAGTAGTTTAAGATAATGAGCACTTTGTTGCAAATTTAACTTTACTGCATTTTTTGATATTTTATAATGTTCTTCTTCATTTGTCAGCAGCCCTAACTCAGAAAATATCTTGATCGCATTTTCATAGATAAACTCAGAAAAAATCGATAAATCTAAATCTGAAAATTTGAATTTGTCAAGTTTGGCAAGTGTTCGGTAGACATTGCCAAGTTCTCGACGATCGATTAGTTGGTTTAGATTATACTTTTTCGTTCGAGGTAATAATAGAACAGATTTCTTTTTTCGAACTTCATCAAGAATATTCGAATTTTCGATAATATTCTCATCACTGTAGTAGACTACGTTGAAGTAATTATCAATTTTTGTTGTTATTGCCTTTCGAAAATCATAGATCTGCATATCTAAGCATTGGATGTCCTTAATCAATATTTGCAAACTGTCTTTACTTCGGTAAGAGTTGACATTTAACCCGCCACAAATATCGATTTTATCGTTAAGGTTAAGATTATAATAAAACTCCATGTTATTGAAGTCAAGTGCTTCTATAAAATATCCATCGATTTCCAATTGTAGTTTAGTGTGCTTATTGTTAAGACTTTGCTTACCTATAACCTTCAGTCCTTTCATGACATAGGTTGCGGTGAAAAACGATTTTTCCTGAATATTCTTGATTGTTTTGACCTTGACTTCAGGTAGATACACTTCCATATCAACATTAAGAATAGGGCTGGTTTTTGTTATTGTAACAGTGTTCATTCCAACCCGGAAGTCGTTGATATTCTCCATACTTAACTGTAGTCCGGCAGCTTGTGAATGACCACCAAACTTAGTCAGGTATTTGGCGTTGTTATTCAACATTTCTAAAATATTGGCTTCTCCAAAACCTCGAGCGGAACCTTTACCTACATTGTCTTCATCAATTGCGATTACTACAGTTGATTTTTGGTATTTTTCCACCAATTTTTGAGCACAGATACCGATAACTCCCTCATGAAGTTTATGAGAAGCAACAATTAAAACGGAATCATCTGGATTAACATTTGCTTCACAAATATTAAAAGCATCTTCAGTTAGTTTTTTTCTTAAATCATGATTCTTTTCAATATCATAAATCAAGTCGTTAGCTCGTTTAATATCGTCAGTTATTAAGAGTTCAATAGCTTCCTTGGCTTTGTTTAATCGACCGCTACTATTGATTTTTGGAGCAATCTTAAAAGCGATTGCAGTGACGTTAACCAAATCAAGATTACTGAACTCGATTAACTTTTTTAAGCCAATATTTTTTGTCTGCTTGATAATCTCAATTCCCAGATTAACAATGGCTTGGTTTTCATCCTCTAAAGGCATTAAATCAGCGATTGTTCCTATCATAGCCAAATCGATCAAATCATCCAAATCAGATTCTAAAAGAGCTGAAGCAAGTTTGTAAGCCACCATTACTCCTGCGATTTCTTTGAATGGATAGTTAGGACTTAACTTTGGATGAATAATTGCAAAGGCTTTTGGTATTACTTCGGCTGGCTCATGATGGTCAGTAATAATTATATCTATACCAGCTTCATTAAGTGTCTTAACTTCTTGAACACAGGTAATTCCATTATCAACTGTTATAACAAGTTTCACATCTTTTTTAATGATTTCTGCAACTGCTCTTTCATTTAGACCATAACCTTCATTAAAACGATCTGGTAAATCATAATCAACATTTGCGTTAATCTGTTTTAAGGCACGATAAAGCAAAACTATTGAACTAATCCCATCACAATCATAATCACCAAAGATAAGAATCTTTTCTTTTGATTCAATTGCTTTTCTTATTCTATCAATACTTTTTGCATATCATTAAGCAAAAAAGGATTATGAAGTCTTTCTTTCCCCATTGAAAAAAAGGTATCGTAATCAGAAATATTTCGGTTCATTAGCAATGTTTTAAAAATCAAATCATCACTAACCACTTCTTCAACTTTTTTCTTCCAAATATACTTGCTTTTAATCAAAGTACTACCTCAATTCTAAAACTTTAATGATATATCCAAAGAGCGATATGAATGGGTTAATCCCCCAACACTAATGAAATCAACACCGGTTTGGGCAACTTCTTTTACCCTTGAAAGACTCATGTTGCCACTAGCTTCTAGTTTTTTTTGTTTCTGATTAATAAGCACACATTCCCGCATCAGTTCTAAACTCATGTTGTCTAGCATGATAATATCACAGTCAGTTGTTAAAGCCTCTTTAAATTGCTCAACTGATTCAACTTCAACTTCTATATTGATTGCTTTTCCAACAGCTTTTCTTACCTGGGATACTGCATGAGAAATTGATTTAGCTGCTTTTAAATGGTTATCCTTCAACATCACCATATCTGATAAACTGAAACGGTGATTCACACCACCGCCGTCAACAACAGCTTGTTTTTCTAACGCTCTTAATAAAGGAGTTGTTTTTCTCGTATCAAGAATTTTTGTTTCAAAACCTGCCAGTTCATTAACAAATTTATTGGTCATTGTTGCTACACCGCTCATTCTCTGCAAAAAGTTTAAACCTACACGTTCAGCCTTTAATAGTGATTTTGTTTTTCCAGATACTTTTGCGATAATATCTCCGATTTGCACCGATGACCCATCTGGTTTAAAGATTTGAAAATCAATCGAGCCGTCAACTTCAAGAAACACTTGCCTACATACTTCAATCCCTGATATTACTCCATTCTCTTTGGCGATAAACTGACCATCTGAAATCTCATCAGTGAACAAATACTCGCTCGATATGTCTTTTTCAGGAATATCTTCTTTTAGTGCCATTCTAATTAAATCTATAATAGTTTGATTCATTTTACTCACCTAAATTCATCTTGATTTGTCCTTCAAATTTTGCTTTGGAATCCTGTTTAATAATCTTAACCCATTTAGCAGATCGGCCTACCCCAATTGCTCTTATAATGTTCTCCTCTTGGAGTCTTTTAAGCGTTCGGTTGATTGTTGAATCAGAAAAGGAAGGATGTCTAAACCTAATATCTTCTTTTGAAAAAACATCAGGTAATTTATAGATTGTATTCTCAATAAAATCGGTTTTATTAATCGGTGTTTCTTTGTCAAATTGTTTGTCTCTTGCAACTAATCCCAAATCAACATACATGCTATTGAACAAATTGACGAAAAACATCATTAATGGCATTAAATCAGGTACACCTTGTTTGCTTTGGATTTTAACTTTTGTAAAGATATCTTGATAATCAGCTTTGAAAAGATTTAATTTTTGAAAGAAAGAAATATAACTACTAGCTTTAAAATTATTCTCAACCATTAGGATGTAAAAGATTAGGACACCTAAACTTTCATGGTAATCCATTTCATAAATTTCCATATTGATGAAATCAACCATGAAGTTGATATAAAGAAAAATTGGTTCAATAGCTTTATCTTTAGCTATTTTAACAACTGTTTCCAAATACTTTTCGAGTTCTTCACGCATTGATTGTGTCTCATTAACAAATAAACCACGTTTCTTACCTATCTTTTTATATTTCAAGTTTTCTTTTGGTAATACATTAGAAAAAAGGAACTGGAATAGGTCATTTATCTCAGTTAAAACTAGTTTAAATGGTTCGACATCTTCGATATGAATTTTGCAAAAGATATCGACAATATTTTTGTATAATTGTTCTGCTTTATTATTTGGTGTAGCCGAGGCTAACAATAATGATTTAAAACGATTCTCTTTGATTTTGAATTCAGGGAAGAAAATTCGGAAAAAATATTCAGCATTTCTATGAGCCACTTCTTTTTTTAAGTAGTCACTATCATTCTTAAGAATTTCGTCATAGAAATGGTTTTTTCCCATCTCATAGTAAAGTTGTGTAGTCGTCATGAAAACCTCGTGAGTAACGAGGTTAACTTTTATTTTATCGATACATTTCAATCAAAATCACCACCTTCATTATTATAGAAGTTAACTCAAGTAATCTAAGACATTGGCAATAAAAATAGCGCTCCACTCAAGATTTGACTCAAGCCATTCCTCTAAACTGATATCTTCAATCACAATACGATTATCTAAGTTGTTAAAAGCAGAAGTTTCTGAAGAAAAATATGCTTTACTAACTGTTATGACACCAAAACTTTTAGCAATAATCGGTGAGATTGCTGGGGTTTCTGACTGGTTAACTAAACTAATGTTTCCCAAAGCAAATAAATGACTAACCTCGCTATACCAAGCCTCACCAAATCCTAAAGAAGCATAGACCACACCACCATCGATTATTAGAGATGTTTTTGCGAAATTGTCTTGATAAACACCATAAAAATCATATCCAATCAAACCACCAAGAACCAGTTTATTTTCTTCTAGACTAGTATTAATTTGGCTGTTGGAAATGTTATTGGAAATCTTTATATCCTTGGTTTTTCTTTGGCTTTCAAAACCGGCTAAAACACCGCTATAGTTATGGCCAATTAAACCACCGATGTAAGTAAAGTTGTTTTTTGATTCGACAATTATTAGGCTATCAGCCACATTACCGTCTACTTTTGTGTTATATGTTTTGCCAACTAATCCGCCAACAAAAGCAATCTGATCTGATATAAGATTTATTTGACCAACTGCATGGTTATTGATTAACTGGTTTGGTGTAAAATTAGCAACTTCACTGTTTAAACGAATTGATTTAGTAGAAACACCTACTAAAAGACCAAGATAGCTATTTGCTTTGTGGTTGACAACTTCGATATCACCTTCAACAGAAACATTCTTGATGTTTCCACTTGTAAACCCTGCTAATCCTCCTGCAAAAGTAATATGATTTGTTCCGTAATTGATTGAAAAATCAAGGATATTGAGATTTTCAATATTTCCTTTAACATAACCAAATAAACCATTGTAGTTAGTATTGTTTTGCTTGATTGTTAAGTTTGTAATAGTTTTTCCGTTTCCATCAAAATTGCCGAGAAATGGGGTTTGATAGTTTCCTAAAGGAATCCATTCTTCATTTAGCAAATCAAGATCGTTTAGGAGGATATAAGATTTATTCATTTCAATTGCTTTTAAACCAGCAACATCAGATATTTCGATATAATTATCAGTATCAACAACAACTGGTGGTTGTGTTGTCACTTCCGGACCAAACCCACAACCAACTAAAGTCAAAATCAAGATCCCAATTAGTATTAATCTTTTCATTAAACTGTCCTTTCTAAAAGAGGGTTTGCTGAACCAGATTGTCATCTAAATCTTCTTCAGATTCTTCTTCAGGTTCTTCTTCTGAAAAATGATTTTCTGGAAAACTTTCTTCTTCATTATTTGAACTAGATATTATTTTTTCCAGTTCATTCATCATCTCGTCAGTTTCTTCTGGCTCATCTAAATCAACATTGTCAATCAAATCAAGAAGGATTTGCTTGTTAGTATGATAATTATCTATTTCAATGATAATCCTCAATGGATTATCAGCTTTATCAAAATATGCAATTCCGTTTTCGAAGCGATCGGGTTTTAGTTCTTTAGCTGGTATTACCAAAACCTTGGATTTCGCTAGTAACCTAATAGTTAGAAAATCCCTTAACCTAAAAATGTTTTCTGCACTCATACTTACAAAACTATATGGGTTGCTTTGGACTTGTTTTAAGTAACGTTTTCCTTTGGCAGGACGATGACTTAAATCAATATTCGCGGCCATTTCTCTTTTTAATCCGCCGCGATTAGTAAACATTAGCACTTCATCTTTATTAATTTTTGAGACAAATTTTGCGCCAACTAGTTTATCTTCGCGAAGGTTAATTCCTTTGACACCTTTAGCGTTTAGTGACTGAATTGCGACTTCCTCTAGGTTATATTTTAAAACATAACCATTCTCAGTAACTAAGACAATGTCTTTGTCATATGCTTCTCTTAAATCAACACTAACAAGTTGATTAAGTCGATTAGCTGGCAAGCAATTAAAGGTTCTATTGGTTCTGGTTTTTTGGAATTCACTTAGTAATACTCTCTTGATTTGTCCATCTTGATTGGCAACCAAAACATCTCTTTCTTCATCAAACTCATCAATAGCTAAGTAATCAACGACTACTTCTTTATCCATTAATTGAGCGTAATTACCGATGTAATCACCCATATCTTTCCATTTAAGGTCTGGAACCTTATAAACTGGTATTGCAATAAAATTACCAAAGTTTGTAAAGAATAATAGATTCTCTCTTGTATTAACTTCAACTTTTTTAAGAATCATATCTCCATCTTTAAGTCCAGTTTCAGTTGTTGTTGCTTGATAAGACTTAATTGATGATCTTTTAATATATCCAGCTTTTGTCATAACAAAAACAACATTTTCGTTTTCAATTAGTTCTTGTTCGTCAATTTCAACTTTTTGAATTTGCCCAGAAATAATGGTTTTTCTTGGCACTGGATAGTTGGTCAAGATTTCTTCAAGTTCAGCTACTACGGCTTTTTCTAATTCAACTTCATTACTTAATATTTTTTCTAGCCGTTTGATGGTATCGGCAAGTTTTTGATTCTCTTTACGCATTTCTGTTACGTCAGTAGTTGATAAGCGATAAAGTTGTAAAGAAACGATAGCATCAGCTTGTTGCTCAGTGAACTCAAACTTCTCAACTAATTTGCTTATTGCGTCTTTTTTTCCATAAGATTCTCTGATTAAAGCAATAACTTCATCAAGAATACTTACCATTTTTAAGAAGCCTAAAACTATATGTTTCCGTTTTTCTGTTTGATTGAGTTCATAATTAGAACGATTGCGAATCATTTCTTTTTGATGCTGAATATATTCATTTAAGATTTCGTCTAAAGAAAGTAGTTTAGGACTTCGTTGACTAATTGCCACCATGTTATAGTTATAGGTTACACTTAAATCCGTATTCTTATATAAGTAAGCCAAAATAACTTCTGATGATATTTCTTTTTTTAGTTTAACGACAATATTGATGCCTTCTCGATCACTTAAATCGTTGACTTCGATAATACCATCGATTTTTTTCAAAAGGCGAATCTCATCGATTCTTCGAACTAAATCTGCTTTATTTACTTCATAGGGAATTTCGGTAATAATAATCGAGTTATCCTCTATTACTGCTTTGGCTTTAATGACAATCTTACCTTTTCCAGTTGAAAAAGCTCGTTTAATTTCTTTTGTCCCTTCAACAATACCTCCAGTTGGAAAATCTGGTCCTGACATTATTTCAATGATTTCATCTAAATCAGCGTGAGGATTCTTAATTCGGTGGATTGTCGCTTTTAAAACCTCACTTAAGTTGTGAGGTGGAATATTTGTTGCATAACCGGTTGCCATACCTTGTGCTCCATTAACCAATAGATTAGGGAATTTTGCTGGTAAAACAACTGGTTCTAATTCACAATCATCAAAGTTGGGAATATAGGTAACTGTCTTTTTATCAATATCTTTTAGCAGGCTTTCTGCGTATACTGTTAGCCTTGCTTCAGTATAACGCATAGCGGCTGCTGGGTCATTATCAATCGAGCCATTGTTTCCATGCATGTCAACTAATAGTGTCCCCATTTTCCAGTTTTGCGACATTCTAACCATCGCATCATAAACACTTGTGTCCCCATGAGGATGATACTTACCGATTACTTCTCCTACGATTCTTGCACTTTTCTTATATGGTTTTGTTGATCCCATACCTAACTCGTTCATCGCAAAAAGAATCCGTCTTTGTACCGGTTTTAACCCATCTCTAACATCAGGAAGCGCTCTATCCTGGATGATATATTTTGAGTATTTTCCAAAACGATCACCAACAATATCTTCAAGGTTGATAGGTAATATCTTTTCTTCTAAAAATTCATCTAGTTTCTTCTTAACAGACTTAGCCACGATTTACACCTTCAATCATAAAATCATCATCCTCATTCTCAAAGGAAACATTAGTGTCAATCCATTCTTTTCTTGGTTCCACTTTATCACCCATTAGAACCGAAATTCTTTGATCCGCTTCAGCAAAATCATCGATTTTAACTTGTATTAATGTTCTTGTTTTTGGGTTCATCGTCGTGTCCCACAATTGAGTCGAGTTCATCTCGCCTAAGCCTTTATATCTTTGAATAGTATAAGTTTTAAAACGACGACAAATCAGTTCTCGTTCTTCTTCATCCCAAGCATATAATGCTTCATTTTTACTTGAAGATATTTTATATAATGGTGGTTGAGCTAAATAAAGTTTTCCTGCCTCAATTAGTTCCGGCATGTAACGGAAAAAGAAAGTGATTAACAAAACTTGAATATGGGCTCCGTCTGTATCAGCATCGGTCATTATAATAACTTTATTATAATTTGATTTGTTGACATCAAACTCATTGCCAATACCAGCACCAATAGTCGAGATAATTGTCGAAATTTCTTCATTCTTGAAAACTTCTTCCATTCTCTGTTTTTCAGAATTGATAACTTTCCCTCTTAAAGGTAGAATTGCTTGAAACATCCGGTCTCTGCCTTGTTTGGCTGAACCACCAGCTGAATCTCCCTCGACTAGGAATAACTCTTTAATTTCACTATTTTTGGAACTTGCAGGAGCGAGCTTTCCTGAAAGTATGGTTTCTTTTTTCTTGATTTTTTTAACTAGTCTAGCGTCATCTCTAGCTTTTCTTGCGGCTTCCCAGGCGTTTCTAGCGCTTACTGCTTTTTCAATTAAACTAGTTGCAGTTTTTGGGTTCTCTGTTAGGTACACGTTTAGCTTATCAGAGACAATGACTTCAACTGCTGGTCTAGCTTCAGGAGATCCCAGTTTGTTTTTGGTTTGTCCTTCGAACTGGAGTAAGTCTTCCGGGATTCTAACTGAGATTATTGCGGTTAGTCCTTCACGAACATGGGTCCCTTCTAAGGATTCATCACGTTCTTTGATCAGATTCATTCTTCGGCCATAATCATTGAAGATTTTTGTGAAGGCTGATTTAAACCCCGTTTCATGGGTTCCTCCATCTTTAGTTCTGACATTATTGACAAAAGAAATGATGTTTTCATTGAAAGCTTTTGTATAACCAAAAGCAACCTCGACTTCAATTCGAGATTGGTTTCCATAAAAATAAACTGGATCATGTAATGGGCTTTTATTTTTGTTAATATAGTTAACATACTCTTTAATGCCTTTTTCAAAGACATAGGTTTGTTTTTGTTTTGAACGATAGTCAATCAATTGCATTTTTAAGCCTTTGATTAAAAATGCACTTTCTCTAATTCTTTCTTCTAAAGTCTGATAATTGAATAATGTTGTGGAGAAGATATTTTGATCGGGTTTAAACCATACTTCTGTGCCGGTTTTTCTAGTATCACCGATGATATGGAGGTCTTGAACTTTTTTGCCGCCAGCTTCAAAACGCATCATATACATTTTTCCATCACGATGAATTGTAACCTGAAGAAATTCACTTAAAGCATTGACTACTGAAGCTCCAACGCCATGCAATCCACCGGCAACTTTATATGCGCCTTCGGCGGAAAACTTTCCCCCTGCATGAAGTTTTGTGAAAATCACTTCAACACCAGTAACACCAGATGAATGCATATCTACTGGCATTCCTCTACCATCGTCAGTCACGACAATCGAATTATCTTCTTTGACTTCTACTTTTATCATTGTCCCATATCCAGCTAAAACTTCATCGATAGAATTATCGATAATTTCCCATACTAAATGATGAAGGCCTCTAGTATCTGTAGAACCGACATACATACCTGGTCGTTTTCGTACAGCTTCTAAGCCTTCGAGAATTTGGATGGATTGAGAGTCATATTTTTTGTCTTTTATGTCCATAATCATGCTCCTATATAAATCTATATTCATTATATCAAATTTTATTTGATTTTTCTTTCTTTTTTCGTTTTTTTTTGGTATAATTCTTAACAATCGGAGGTTTGTCATGACTAAATATTTATTTATAATTATCGCATATTTAATCGGTTCAATACCGTTCTCATATATTCTTGGTAAGTCAATTAAAAAAGATGATATTCGTAAACGTGGCAGTGGTAACTTAGGCACATCAAATGCTTTCCGTGTCTTCGGAGCTTTAATCGGTTTTTCCGTATTAATCTTAGACTCATTTAAGAGTGGTATCTTCATTTTATTAATTGATTACACGACTATTTTTGAGACTTTAGATATGTTTCCGTCATATATTTATTCAGCAGTCGCTGTTATCGGGCATATCTTTCCAATTTGGATGAAATTTAAAGGTGGTAAAGGCGTTGCTTCAGCTTTTGGTCTAATCATCTTCTATTATTGGCCGATTGCAGTAGGCTTGCTTCCAGTATTTATAATCATAGTGATGATATCGAAGTTTGCTTCTTTAGGTTCAACTATTGTCACAGTCCTTGCTTTTATAATTTCGTTAATTCTTTTCTTCACTGGCGCAGTCCCAAAAATTGATTTATTATTCGTTATTACTGTTGGAATTTTGATGTTGATTATTTTATACAAGCACCGAAGCAACTTTCAAAGAATCATAAATGGTAATGAAAACAAAATTAGTTTCAAAAAGAAAAAGTAAAAAAAAAAGATGGTCCGGTTTGGACCATTTTTTACTTAGCTTGTTTCATTGATGCCATAACTTGTCTTACTTGTTTTTCAGATGGCTTACGACCCATCTGCGACATCATAGCTCGTATCATTTGTTCGTTGATTGGTGGATTTTTTTCTAAATATTTTTTAAAATAATTCTTAGAGATGAAAAAACCGCCAACACCGCCACCTAGCAAAGCAACAACTATTAAAATGATAGCTAACCAAATTTTGATCATAATAACACCCCTTTAAACAACGTATATATTTTATCAAAGAAACGCCTTGATTTCAAGAATTATATTTTATATCTTAAAAATAATATTTCGTATTTACAAAACAACTTTTCATTGTTATTATAGATGTGATAGAAAAAGTTTCTTATAAGGAGGAAATATCATGCCTAGAGTTATTTTAGACACTTGCATTGCTTGTGGAACTTGTAAAGAAAATTGCCCTGTAGACTGTATTGCTGAAGGTGACATCTACGTGATTGATCAAGACGCTTGCATCGACTGTGGAGTTTGTGAAGTCAACTGCCCAGTAGACTGTATCGTAATTGCTGACTAGTAAAAAAATAACGGAAAATTCCGTTATTTTTTTTATTTTTTAAAATATGTTGAAAGTTTTAATAAAGAGTCGATTAATAGTTCATCTTTTTCAATTTCTAAATCGTCAAAAATTGAATCAATCATATCTTTATGAAACGCATCATGCTCTTTTAGAACTTCAACTGCTTTTGGTAATAAACCAACAACGACTTTTCTTCGATCTTCAGGATCTCTATCTCTTGACACATAACCCTTTTGATACAAAGTATTTATTGCCGTCGTTAAAGAACCGATGGTTATTCCAAGTCTTTTAGCAACATTTGACATTGTTGGTTCTTCTGACAAATCAATTGCTTCTAAAACATGGATTTCACTCATCGAAAGGCGAACTCCTCTATCTTTAAGTTCTTGACCTTCAATCGCTAGAATCCGATTAAAAATTTCTACTAAGAGTTCATTTATAATCGCTCTAGCCTCTTGTCGGCTATACTTTTTCAATATATCCTACCCCCATTGTTCCCGGACCCGCATGGCAACCAACTACTGGTGTAAGTGGAATTAGTAAGACATCTTTCAATCCTAATCCTTCCAACTCGTCTTTTAGGTCCATCATTTCTTCCATATTGTTTGTGTAAACAATAAATGGAATAACATCTTTATCTTTTACTTCAGTTAATATTCTTTGTTTTAATTCTTCTCTTGCTTTTGCTGTTGTTCTAATCTTCGCTAATGTTTCGACTTTTCCAGCTTTGCTTAAATGTAATAAAGGTCTTAATTTTAGTAAAGATCCTAAAGCGCCAGCAACTCCTGATAAACGACCGTTTTTCACAAGATATTTCAAAGTATCAACGGTAATGTATACATGATTGTTATCTTTTATTTTGTCTAGTTCAACAAGAATTTCTTCTAAAGATTTTCCTTTATCAGCCATTTTTTTAGCTGTCATTGCCATAAGAGCTTCGACATAAGTCAATGAGAATGAATCATAAACATGAACTTCAATATCAATCATCTTTGCTGCTAAAACTGCATTTTGATAGGTTCCACTTAGTTGCTTAGAAATAGTGATAATCAGTAATTTATTGTATCCAGCAGCTTTCATTTCTTCATACATCTCAAGAATTTTTCCTGTAGATGTCTGTGCTGTTGAAATGTCTAAATCAGGATTTTTCACTAAACGAGCATAGAAATCATCACTACTGATATCAACAAAATCTTCATACTCTTCTCTACCAATGTTTAGTAATGAACGAAAAACTCTAATCTCTTTGTCATGAACTAAGTAATCTATCCCCGAGTTGCCACATACTGCTACACCAATTTTTTCCATAATACACCCCTTAATTAATTTTTATATTCAAATATTTTGAACTTCAAATTATATTTTAGCATATCATGAAAATATTAACAAGAAAAAAAGAGGAATTCCCTCTTTTTTTAGTAGTTTTTATAGGGATTTGTATCAATTTTTGATTTTTCAAAAATAATTTCCGGAAATTTAAAGGCTAAATCTGAAATTACTGCATCCACGAAGATTTTTTCAGCATGATGACCTATATCAATTAAGGTTATGCCAATGCTTTCCGCATCAAGAGCGGTATGATAGGTGACATCACCAGTTAAATAGACATCACACCCCCGCATTTTTGCTTGGTACATATGTTTAGATCCAGATCCACCAGAGATTCCAACTCGTTTTACAATTTTATTGTCATTTCCTATTACTTTAACAGAATCAAGTTTAAGAGTTGTTTTAATTAAGCCAATGAAATCTATTAGCGATTGTTCATTGATGTCGCCGTATCTGCCAATACCATCCACTTCGTCTAATAAGCCAGAGTTTTTTAGTCCGAGAAGTCTAACAAACTCATCATTCATTCCACCTTCAGCTGTATCATAGTTGGTGTGAGCTGAGTAAACAGTAATGTTATGTTTAATCAAGTTTTTGATTATCCATCCCTTAGGTGTATCAAAGATGATTTTATCAAGAGGATTAAACAATAAAGGATGATGAGAAATGATCATATTTGCTTTCAAATCGATTGCTTCTTTTACAACATCTTTAGTAATATCCAAACTAACAAGGATTTTTTTGGCAGGAATGTTTAAAGTTCCGACTTGGATACCGACATTGTCCCAATCATATGCTAAATCTTTGGGATACTTAGTTTCAAAATATCGTATTACATCAGTTAAATTCATGATATAACCTCCATAAGTTGCTTAATTCTCAAATCAATTGTGGTAAGTGTTTCTGGAGATGTTGTTTGTTTTTTGCCAGTTTCTAGTTGCTTAATGAGTTTTTTTATCATTTCTAAAAAACTAGCAGACTTTTCTTTAATGATAATTGGTCCAAACTCTTTTTCGTTTTCAGTTAATTGCATTTCTCCAGGTTCAGCAACAACTAATTGATAGAATTTGTGATTTTCTTTAATTAGTTCTTCAGCGACAATCCGCCATTGATGGTTTTGAAGATGTTCTCTTAATAAGTAATTTTCGGAGTTAGCAATCAATACTAATCTTTTTACACTCGTCAAATTAGCATTTTTGAGGATGGTGACGATTAATCTTCCGCCCATTCCTAAAATACTGACAACATCAATTTCCGAATTTAAAAATGGCAGTCCATCAGCTAAGATAACAGAAATTCTTTTTTCTAGGCCACTTCTTTTAATATTCTTTATCGCATTTTGCAAAGGACCTTCTTTATTGTCACTTGCAAAAGCTGTTTTTACATAATCATTTTCAACACAGTATATCGGTAGTTTTCCATGGTCGGTCCCACAATCAACTAAACAAGCAAATCCTTTAGTGTATTGTGCCGCTCTTTGGAGTCTTAACGATATCATTGATGGGTGCCGTGATGGAAATCCTTAAGTTTTTTTGAACGATTTGGGCTTCTTAGTTTTCTAATAGCTTTTGCTTCAATTTGACGGATACGCTCACGGGTAACATTAAACTCTTTACCCACTTCTTCTAAAGTTCTACTTTTACCATCTAAAAGACCAAATCTCATTCTTAAGACTTTTTCCTCGCGGTCAGTCAAAGTTTCAAGAGCTGCATCTAACTCTCTTTTTAACATTTCTTTAGAGGTGAATTCATAAGGTGTTAGTATATCTTGATCTGCAATAAAATCACCTAAACTTGAGTCTTCTTCTTCACCGACAGGAGATTCCAAAGATATTGGTTCTTGTGCTGTTTTCTGGATGCTTTGAACTCTTTCAACTGAGATTCCCATTCTTTCTGCAACTTCTTCAGGAGTTGGTTCTCTTTCTAGTTCTTGTGTTAATGTTCTCTGAGTTCTAACCATCTTATTGATTGTTTCAACCATATGAACAGGTATTCTGATGGTTCTTGCTTGGTCGGCGATTGCTCTTGTTATCGCTTGTCTTATCCACCAAGTTGCATAAGTTGAAAACTTATAGCCTTTAGTATAATCAAACTTTCCAACCGCTTTCATTAAACCCATGTTTCCTTCTTGAATCAAATCAAGAAATTGCAAACCGCGGGAGACATATCTTTTAGCAATAGAAACTACTAATCTTAAATTGGCTTCTACTAACTTCTTACTGGAGAAATCGCCTTTTTTGAAGATATCTTCGTACTCAGCTAATTCTTCAGAAGTTATTTCTTCCCCATTTTTAAGTCTTTCCTCGTATTCATCCCTAACCTTCTTTGCGCGATCAATTAAGGTTGCGAGTTCATATTCTTCTTCACCAGTTAATAAATCTACTCTACCGATTTCTTTAAGATACATTCTAACTGGATCATCAACTTTGATGGAGACACTAGAGTCGAAGACTTTACCACGCATCAACTCTTCTTCTATCTCTAATGAATAATCTTTCATTAAATCAATATCGCTTGGTTTAATATCATCATCAGTTAGCTCGTCTAAACTAATTTGATCTTGGTCTTCAGTTTTTATGAAAGCAAAGATTTCATCAGGCAAAACTCCTTGACTCCCTAATTCACTAACGACTTCAGCAAACACCTTATCTTCAACTTTGACAGTTGCGAAGATATCTTTAACTGTTAGAACACCTTTGTCTTGATGAATTTTAAGTAATCTTTCAATTATTTGTTTTTTTGCCATTTGTTTTTCTCCTTAAGTTTTTGTCTTTCCATTTGTTTTTCTTGAATCGTGATGTAATATCTTGTTTGTTTTTCTTTATCTTCTTCTTCATTAACCTTTTTCTTAAGCTCAGCGATATCAATCTCTAGTTTGTTGATAATTAAAGTGTCTAAGCAATCATTCAGTTCTGTAGATGTGTATACTTTATTTGGTTTTTCTCGAAAGAGATTAAGCTCTTCTTCGGTTATATCAGAGAAATCTTTTTTTATCTGGTTTTCATCAAAAGCAGCGGTTTTCTTGACGTATGTTGTCATTGTGTACAAAAACTCGAAGTGTCTTTGATCAGCCATTTTTATATTACTAAACTTGTTATCGATAATATCTCGAAAATCAGGGTTTGTTGCATAATAGTTGATAACCGTTTCACTTGCTTTATCAATCTTTTTAAGTTTTTTGACAGTTTTTTCAATTGTTACTGCTTTTTCTTTTTTCCGGTTAATTTCACTTAAACGGGCATTTTGAAGTTGAAAATAATGGTAATCCGCGATGACATCATCATAATTTACCTTAGTGTCATTGCTGAATTTTCTTATATATATTTCTCTAATAGTTGAACTTGCTACTTTATTTAAATACTCAAAAAGGGCAATTTTTGTTTTTTCAATTTCAGATGGTTTATTGAGGTCAGTTTTTTTGATGAGAACCTCATAGACAAAATCATATTGGTCATAAAGATTGTCTTTTAGAATTGTACGAAAACTATCTGGTCCTTTGGTTTTAATAAAATCATCGGGATCCATTTTGTTTGGCAACATTGCAACTTTGACATCTAAACCTGCTTGACCAAGAAGAATTAATGCTTTGTAAGCCGCTTGAAGACCTGCATCATCTCCATCATAACAAACAACTACTGAATCAGTGTATTTCTTTATCAGTTTTGCTTGATTAATGGTAAGAGCTGTCCCCATTGAACAGACCGCTTCTTTAATCCCAGCCTTAAATGCGCTCATGACATCAAAGAACCCTTCCATCAGTACTAATCGTTTATTTTGATTGATGAAAGGAATGGCTTTATCCAAATTATAAAGTACATTAGATTTTATGAATAGATCGGTTTGGGTGGAGTTTACATATTTCGCCGTATTTTCTTCATTATTGAAGATTCTTCCACTAAATCCGATAACTTTTCCATGTTCGTCATGAATCGGAAACATGATTTTGTTGCGAAAGATATCGAAATATCCACTAGGGTTTTTACCAATTAAACCAAGTTCGATTAGTTCATAATCATTAAAGTCTTTGGATAAAGTTTCATACAATGAGTTATCATTTTTTGAAGCAAAACCCAGTTCAAAGAAGCTGATGATTGATTCATCAAAGCCTCTGTTTTTTAAATAATCTAAGGCATTGCTTCCAGTTTCTAAATTAAGTAATTGTAAAGTAAAAAACTTCTTTGTCAGTTCATTAATTCGATAATACCGATCTTTATTATCTTTAGGTTTATATTCAGATTTTAAGTCTGGTTCAATATTATATTTGCTTGCAAGAAAGTTAACTGCATCCCAATATTCAAGGTGTTTGTACTTAGTAATAAACTGGATAACATTCCCTTTTTCACCACAGCCGAAGCAGTTGAAAAGTTGTCTTTCCTTTGACACAAAAAAAGATGGTGTTTTTTCACTATGAAAAGGGCAAAGACCTTTCATGTTTTTGCCTGCAGATTGTAATGGTACAAACTCCGATATTACATCAACAATATCAGCTGTTTTGATAATATCTTCTACTTTTGCTGGACTAAATCTTGCCATCTTTACCTTTCTTAATCTTCAAATTTTTCTGTTAAAAATGCTTTTAAATCATTGAGATGAACTCGGACTTGTTCCATAGTGTCGCGATCTCTTACAGTTACTGTCTCATCTTCTAATGTTTGATTGTCAATAGTTACACAGTATGGTGTACCGATTGCATCAGCACGACGGTATCTTCTGCCGATATTACCAGCATCATCATAGAAAACAACGAAGTTTTTCATTAGTTTTTTATATACTTCTTCAGCGAAGTCATTATGGTATTTTTTCACTAAAGGTAGAACATTAACTTGATATGGCGCTAGGTTTTTATTGATTTTCAATAAAGTACGAATCTCGCCATCTTCGAGGATTTGATCTTCAAGGTTATCAAGAAGAATAGCTAAGAATAATCTTTCAACACCTAAGGAAGGTTCTATCACAAAAGGTAAATAACTTTCATTTGTGACCGGATCTAAATACTCTAAGTTTTCTCCTGAATACTCTTGGTGTTGTCTTAAATCATAATCTGTTCTTGAAGCAATTCCCCAAAGCTCATCAAAGCCCCATGGGAATTGATAGAGAATATCTGTAGTTGCGTTTGAATAAAATGATAATTTCTCTTGAGGATGGTCATAAAATTTGACGTTTTCCGATTTCAAACCCATTTCTTTCAAAAAATCTAAAGAAAAGTTCTTCCAGTACTCAAACCAAGTAAGTTCTGTTCCAGGTACACAAAAGAACTCGAGCTCCATTTGTTCAAACTCTCTAGTTCTAAAAACGAAATTACCAGGTGTGATTTCGTTTCTAAATGATTTTCCGATTTGACCAATCCCAAAAGGGACTTTCTTACGAGAGGTTCTAACTACGTTTTTAAAGTTCAAGAAGATACCTTGGGCGGTTTCTGGTCGAAGATATATTTCATTATTACTTTCAGTTGTAACACCTTGAGTTGTTTTAAACATCAGATTGAACTCACGAATCTCAGTGTAATCAAAGCCCCCACAATTAGGACATTTAATCTTGTTGTTGATTATATAATCGTGCATTTCTTGATAGTCCCAACCATCAGCATCTACTGTGTTTTTTGAGGCTTGAGCGATTAAGTTATCTGCTCGATGTCTGGTTTTACAGCTTTTGCAATCCATTAGCGGATCTTTAAAACCGCTGACATGACCAGTTGCTTCCCAAGTTTTTGGATTAAGCAGAATCGATGAATCCAAACCAACATTCAATGCGTTTTGAGAAACGAAACGTTTCCACCACATCTGTTTAATATTGTTTTTTAAACTAACTCCAAGAGGACCATAATCCCAGGTGTTGGCAAGTCCACCGTAAATCTCCGATCCTTGGTAAACAAAACCATATCTTTTTGCATATGCATTTAATAGTTCAATTGTGTATTTCAAAGTAACATCCTCCATTTTTTCGCATACTAACTCATTTTAATTATACTCTTTTTACTATTCTAAGTCAAACTGATAACCAACTAATAATATATAAAAGAACTTATTAATAACCAATAAGTCCTTCTAACATTTTTCTGGTTTTTGAGTGATAGTTCAGATGATACTCATAGTAATCATCAATCGCATTTCTTACAGCTTTGAAATGACTCTTATCAAATGATATTCTTGCTTCTTCTGTTAAATCAAAATAATATAAGTTTTTGAGAATATTCAGCACTTGAGAGTTATAAAAATCACCACTTAAGTGTTTTTTACAAACGGCACTACCATCTTTTATTGATAAAACCAAATCATTTTTCTCTTGACAAACAAGGCAATTATTCCAATTAGGGTTTACACCTAATAGATATAGCATTTTAAGTTCCAACATATTGATATATGGAATATAATTTTCTTCAGCTTTTACTGTCTTTAACATTTTTAATAGAAATGATAGTAGTTTTTCATGGTTGTGATCATGACTCGAAAAATAATAGATCATTTCTAAAGCGTGTAACAGATAAGTGTACTTTTCAAGGTTATCAACTAGGCTTGAATACTTTTCAATCACTTCACCATCGCGAAAAACTTTTAAGTTTTTACCACTTGCAAAGACTTTCACATGATTTAAAACCTTAGCGAAGTTCAAATGAGGGCTTTTCATGGTTTTACTACCATGAATCAAAACCCCTATTAATCCCTTACCTGTATATAAGTACATTATTTCTGAATTTTCTTTGTAACTGATTTTCTTGAGAATTATTCCTGTGAACTCTTCCAATATGTTAGCCTCTATTCAATATCTCGATATCCATATGTTTTTAAATAATACTCACTGTTTCGCCAGTTTTCTTCTACTTTACAGAACAGTTCAAGATAAACTTTAACTCCTAAAAGCGCTTCTATATCTTTACGAGCATTACTGCCAATTCTCTTAAGCATTGTACCATTTTTCCCAATAATTATTCCTTTTTGGGATTTTCTTTCAACAACTATTGTAGCCATAATTTCGATTATTTTACTTTTGTTTTTCAGTGATTCAATGTAAACCATTACCGAATGTGGCACTTCCTCATGGGTAAACTCAAGAATCTTTTCTCTGATAAACTCTTGTATTAAAAATGTTTCTGGGCGATCTGATATTTCTCCATCAGGATAGTATTTTGGACCTTCCTGGAGGTGGCTCTTGATATCGAGCAATAATAGGTTGACATTGTCGCCTTTAAGAGCAGATATCCCAAAAACTCCAGCGAATTCAAGTGCCCCTTTATAAACTTCTAGTGCTTGGTTAAGTCGTTCATAATCTGTGATTGTATCAAGTTTATTGATGATCAAAAACACAGGCGTTTTTATCCCTTGAAGTTTCTCCATGATTTTTAAATTATAGTCTAATACATCATCATACGCATTAATCATAAACAAAACCAAATCAACGGTTTTCACTGTGGATAAAGCTGCTGAACTCATGTATTCACCTAATTTGGTTTTTGCTTGATGAATTCCTGGTGTATCGATAAACACTATTTGCGAATCGTCATCATTATAAATGCCAGAAAAAACATTTCTTGTTGTTTGTGGTTTTGATGAGACAATCGCTACTTTTTGTTTAAGAACTTGATTTAAAAATGTTGATTTACCAACATTAGGTTCGCCAATAATTGTTACAAATCCTGATTTAAACATTATAAATCCTCTTTTGAGAAGCCATAAGGTAATAAGTCTTTATTTTTTAATTCCTTAATCTCACCTTTTGCATTAGCAAAAAACACTGTTGCGTCTGGCTCTAAGAGTTCATTCATGACTTGACGACAAGCTCCACATGGTGAAACAAAATACTCTTTATCTGTATAAACAAGTATTGATTTTATGTCTTCCTTTTTTACGCCCTGGGAATATGCCGCAAACAGCGCTGAGCGTTCAGCACAATTTGACAATCCATAAGAGGCGTTTTCAACGTTGATTCCTGATATGGTGTTACCATTGTGCAACTCTAAGACAGCTGATACTCGAAAGTTCGAGTAAGGAACATATGCATTTTTAATATTTTCTTTTGCAATACTGTATAACTTATTCATTTTAATCTCCTGATTCTTGCGATTTCTAATATTTCTTTTTGAATTTCTATCATTTCTTTTTCATCTTCTTCTGTCAAATGATCATAGCCTAAACAGTGTAAGAATCCATGAACTGTTAAAAAGGCTAACTCTCTTTCAAAACTATGGTCATACTCAACTGCCTGTTCAATCGTTTTATCTATTGATATAAATATGTCACCTAACTCTAAACCATAGGAGTCATTTTCAAAACTTAAAACATCAGTAGGACGGTCAATATCACGATAAGTGCGATTTAGACCTTGAATCTCTTCATTATTTATCAGAATCACATTAATAACAAAACTACCTTTTAGTTTCAAATGCTTATTAGCTACTTTGAGTACTTTTTTGATAGTTTTATCATAACTTTTGTCTTCATTATACTGATTTACTATATTAATCTTTAACATTTTCAAACCTCTTGATAATCGTTTGGACAAGTGGATGTCTAACAACATCAACTTCGTCAAAATACATGATTTTTATATCATCAACATTTTTCAAAATGTATGAAGCTTTTACTAAACCAGATAGAACTTGAGGTGGCAAATCACTTTGTGTTATATCTCCAGTTACAATCATCTTTGAACCAAACCCTAAGCGAGTAAGGAACAATTTCATTTGATTAATTGTCGTGTTTTGAGCTTCATCGAGAATGACATAAGCATTCTCTAAGGTTCTACCCCTCATATAGGCTAAAGGAGCTATTTCTATTATGCCTTTTTCGATGTACTCTGTGCTTTGTTTAACGCCCAAAATCTCATACATTGCGTCATAAAGAGGTCGAAGATAAGGATCGATTTTTTCTTTTAAATCGCCAGGTAAAAACCCAAGTTTCTCTCCAGCTTCTACTGCTGGTCTAGTGAGAATAATCCTTTTAATCTTATTATCTTTAAGTTTTTTTAGCGCTGATAAAACCGCTAGATAGGTTTTCCCTGTTCCAGCTGGTCCGATTCCAAAGATAAGGGTATTATTTTCAATTGCTTCAAGATACTTTTTTTGATTAATTGTTTTAGGAAAAACAGGCTTGCCAGTAAAAGTTTTAATAATCTCTTTTCTACTTAAGAAAAGACTTACTATTTCTGAATTATCAACTTTATCCACTGAGTGAAACAAATAGATTATGTCTCTTTCATTGAAGATGATACTATTCCTAATAAGAACAACCATGATGTTAAAGATCTTTTTTAACTTTTTAGTTACTTCTTCATCTTCACTGTCAATTAAAACTTCTTCATGATTTGTGTAAATGTTGGTCTTAAATAGTTTGCTTAGTAGTTTGATGTGATTGTCATTAACACCTAACAAATCCAGTAATTCATGAGGACTACTGATTTCTGGATCAATTTTTACGATATTCGTCACTAAGATTAAACTCTCCTTTTTTATATGATTTTATAGTCTCTTAGTATTTTTAGATACTCTATTATCATGATTGATTGCCAATCTCTTTTAGCAACCAGTTTGAACTCAGGATAATCATCCCAGTCCCAAGTTATGTCCCAATATCCTTCTTTGTTCAAGAAAGATAGAATCATTTGCGCTTCTTTAATTGCTAGTGTTTCAAATTTTTGGTAACCAAAAAGGTTTGGTTTATCAAAGAACTGCAACGGTCTAACACAATAAGTTTTAAACCATAAATCACTGTTTGACTCAATATTGAAATCAATTTGCTCAAGAAGTTTTTCTAGAAACAGTTGGTGATTGTTAAATTTACTTAAATCTTTTATTCTATTGACCATTTCCAAAAAAGCTCTTAGTTCATGCATATTATTGGAAGGATTTTTGCAAAAATCATCAATTGCTTTTTGAATCACTTTTTTAGAGTTTTCAACATCATCATTTTCTAATGAATAAACATAGATAAAACCAGCGATGGCAATCGTTGGGTTATAGCCCCAGATTGAACCTTCAGAGCTGTAAGTCCACCAAGATGCATGTGGATAACTATTGTTTGAAGGAATCGTCGCAAGATAAAAATCATCTTTTTTTGGGGCTTTATTGATGAAGTAATCCAATAAGTCTTTGACTATCAGATGATTTCCATCAAGTTCAAGTTCTTCGATAATTTCAAGCGCTGTCCAACCTTGAATTGGACTAGAAAAAGGATTTTGTGAATCTGGCTCCAAACCATGTCCAAATCCTCCATCTGGGTTCTGGTAGCTTCTTAAAATTTTTTCTACTAAATCTTTATTCTTGTTTAAGAATAAGTACTCATATCTAGCAACATCTAGTGGCCTACCATTGCGATATAGCCAAGCAATTGTTTTATCTAGTCTTTGATCCATGGAAATCTCCTTTTTTGTGATGATTTTATAGTATTATTATATCATAATCACTTCAAAATAGTAGAGCGTGAAAAAAATAATGACAATTCAATTTGAACTGTCAGTATTAATTATTAAAGATAAAAAATTATTTCTTCTTCGCTTTATTTGCGCGTAGTTTTAATTTTCTTGTTACACTTGGTTTTTCGTAGAATTCTTTTTTACGGGCTTGAGCAAGATTTCCCGAACGTGAAACATCACGTTTGAAACGTCTAAGTGCATCTTCAATTGTTTCGTTTTCTCTAACGACAGTTTTTGCCATTGCTTTCACCCCTTTTCTTACCACCTAGTATTATACTAAATTATAAACTAAATGTAAACTTATTTTTTTTCAAAATATATTTAATTATAGCGGTGTTTATGGTAAAATTAAACAAGATATCATTATTGTCAGATAGAATTATTGAACGACATGGAAAGGTCATGATTATGAATCCAACTCTTCGAATATTACAACTTGGAATCACTGGGATAATAATTATTATTGTAGCTGGTCTTTTAATTATCGCTTTGTTAACTGTTATTATTAATAATCGTAAGTATCGACTTAGATATCGACGTTTTTATCGCAGATTTGATAAGATAATTACAAAAAAATATAATGGTAATATGTTGATTGAGAATTTGATTAATAAATATACTGTGGATAATACCAATACTTATAAATCCTTGAAGTCTAAAGGAAAGTCTCTTACAAAAAGATATTTTGAGTATTATAGTAAAAAACTACCTGAGTTGGTTTTGTTAAAGAGTTATACAACCGCAGATAAAAATCGTAATGAACTGGTAATTATTATCCAGGATGAGAATGAAAGACTTCTTTATCAATGGACACAATCTAAAAAAATTAAAGGCTTGATTAAGGCAATTAATAAGTATCAGATGTTAACACCAATGATAGCTTTCCTTTATGAGTTACCTTTAAATATAAATGAAAATAAACCTTACCATTTAGTAAATCATGAAAACGACAATGTTATCAGTTATGAAATTGTCAAAAATACCAAAAAATCACTAAAAAGCTATAAAAAACCGAAAAATTCTAAATCAAAAAACAATAAAAAAGACCGCGGTAAAAAGAAAAAATAACTTAATAATCTAAATATCTCTAGTCAACCTAGAGATTTTTATTATAAAACTTTGCTTTTTTTTGTTAGTTGCATATAGGAGAACCGAGATGAATATTTTAAAAACCTTAAAAAAACCGATGTTTACACCTTTGATATTTCTGATACTATTTATCCTAGCTTTTGTTTTGGATGACGTTCAACAGTTGTTTAGCGGTTATCTAAATATTCTAAAACACCCAAGCGTGCTCATCAGTGATTATCTTGAAGTGGGCGGTTTAGGAGCGACTTTATTTAATGTAGCCACAATTCTTTTAATCAATATGATTATGTTGAGTGTTTTAAAAATTAAGATGAGTGGTCCAGTATTTGCTGGTATTTTTACAATCGCCGGTTTTTCTTTCTTTGGGAAAAACATTTTTAATACTATCCCAATTTATATCGGAATCTATCTTTATTCTTTAGTTGCTAGATTAGAGTTCAAATCTTTCATAATTGTGATTTTATTCTCTACTGGGATTTCACCAATTGTTAGTTTCTTGATTTTTGGTACCGGTTGGCCATTATATGTCGGGATTCCTGTTGGCGTATTGGTTGGCGTTTTTACAGGTTTTGCTTTACCATCAATATCAGCGCATACGATTAGGTTTCATAAAGGTTATAATCTTTATAATATTGGCTTTGCCATGGGAATATTATCGATGCTTTATGGGGTAATCCTAAGAGCTTTTGGGGTTCCTCTAGAGTTGTTGAACTTAGTAAACAACTCATACCATCTAGAACTGTTTATCCTAACTCTTGTTATCTCTGTTATTTTTATTGTCGCAAGTTTTGTAATTAACCCGAAAGTTTTACAAAATTATCCTGGTTTATTGAAAAGATCAGGTCGAAGTGTTTCCGATTTTATCCGAGACCATGGCCGAGATACAACAATGCTTAATGTTGGAATTATGGGGATTATCTGTTTATTAGTTCTTCTAGTATTAAACCTAAAGATTAACGGCCCTGTAATGGGCGGTATCCTTACTGTAATGGGATTTGCTGCTTTTGGAAAACATCCTCGTAATAGTATTCCAGTTATGTTAGGAGCTTATCTAGGTGTTACTTTAAGTAATTATTCTTTAGACAGCACCGGTATGGTTATTGCGATTTTGTTTGTTACTGCTATAGCCCCAATCGCTGGCCGATACGGTTTTATAGTAGGGGTTGTTGCTGGTTTTGTTCATATTATAATCACACCAATAGCTTATGCTTTCCAAGGCGGATTTGATCTTTACAATAACGGATTCGCTGCTGGCTTTGTGGCTGCTTTATTTATTCCATTCTTAGAAGCAATTAAGAAAGATAATATTGAGGAGGTTTAGCAAATGACAAAACAGGAGATTAATATCATTACCAAGATTATTAAAGAACTATCGTTATTTTTTATGATGCATGGATATCATAGTTTCAGCATGAAAATGTATCGCCAAGATACTAATACGATTATTGTTTTTAAAATCAAAAACTTAAAAACTGAGTTAATTGATAAGTTGACTGAGAAAATCAACCGTGAAAGAGAACTTGAAATTGAAACATATGGCTTTGAGTTAGTTGGTGATTCCGATGTTAAGAATGAGTTGGAAGTTGTTGGGCTATTAATTGATTATGTCGAAATAGATACTGTTGAAGAAGAAACTATTCTATCTTTTGTTAGAAAAGATTATTATTCATCAAAATAAAATCCCCATTTTTGGGGATTTATTTTATTAAGACTGCTTCATTATATGGTTTTTGATAGTTTAATAGTTTAACTTGGACTTCGGTTCCAATTAATTCCATATCACCTTTAAATTTGACTGCTAAATAATCTTTGGCATGACCGACAAGATAATCATTTTTTGATTGTTCCACTATTATATCTAGAAAGCTGTTAAGTTTAGATTCAGTATATTTTTTTAACAAGATATCGCTTAAATCAAGGAGTGCTTGCACTCTTTGTTTTTTTATGTTTCCATCAACTTGATCAGCCATCTTATCAGCCACAGTCCCCTTTCTGCGTGAGAAAGGAAAAACATGTAATTCTTGAAAACCAATTTTGTTTATGAAATCATAAGTCTCTTGAAAATCTTTATCTGTCTCGGTTGGAAAACCGACTATTATATCAGTTGTGAAAGCAACGTCAGGAAGAAATTTGCGAATCTCATATATCTTTGCTTCATATTCTTTTAAAGTATATTTACGATTCATTAAGCGCAAAATCCGATCTGTTCCTCCTTGAAGAGGGACATGGAGATGGTGAACTATTTTTTTCGATTTTGCTATTACCTTTAAGATATCTTCGTCAATCTCAGTTATCTCAATTGATGAAATTCTAATCCTTTTTAATCCTTCAATCCTTTCCATATCTGATAATAGTTCCGCAAAACTATAATCAGATAAATCTTCTCCATAGCCACCTGTATGGATTCCGGTCAGCACCACTTCTTGATGTCCATGATTTACTAATTGTTCAATTTCATGTAGCACTAAAGACTTGGCTTTAGATCGAATTCTACCTCTTGTGAAAGGAATGATGCAGTAGGTACAAAAATTATTACAGCCATCCTGGATTTTTACAAAAGCTCTTTGATGGGATTTAAAATCATTTAAAGACAATGAATCATATTCTTCTTCTTTTTCTAAAGGAGAAACCATATTAAGCGGTATTTTGTTTTCTAGATACTGATTAAGATAATCGATAATCTGTTCACGATTCTTAGTTCCTAAAACGATTTTCACTCCCTCAATATTTAAAATTTCTTCAGCTTTGATCTGTGATAAGCAACCCATGACTATGACAATAGCTTCAGGGTTAATTTTTGCAGGTCTTCTAATAATCTGTTTTGATTTCTTTTCTCCCGCATTAGTAACCATACAAGAGTTAATTACATAAATATCGCTATAGCTATCAAAATCTACGACAGTGAAATTTTTCTTTTGGAATTGTTCAAGAATTGCTTCTGTTTCATAGGTATTTACTTTGCAACCTAAAGTATAAAATGCAACTTTCATCTTATTCACCATAAAGATATCTATAAACTGAAACAAGATGAATTGCAGCAGTTTCAGCTCTTAATATTGTCTTTCCTAAAGAGATGCTTTTAAAACCGTTGTTAATGAGATAACTAATTTCTTCTTCAGTGAATCCACCTTCTGGTCCAACTATAACTAAAGTCTTATCAGTCGCTTTAATCTGTTTTAAGCATTCTGAAAACAGGTTTTTAGATTCTCTTTCGTAAGCGAAAAAACAGTGATTGAAAAGTTTTGTATCTAGATCCTGTAAACTTACAAAATCACTGATAATTGGCATTGTTGTTCTTTCTGATTGCTCTGACGCTTCTTTGACAATGGTTCTAAATCGAATAAGTTTTTTATGGGGATCATCAATCTTTATAATTGAACGTTTGGTTTTCAAAGGAATAATCTGTTGAACTCCTAATTCCGTCATCTTTTGGATTGCTAGTTCAAAATTGTCTTTTTTAATTAAACTTAAAGCAACCGTCAAATTTAATGGTTGGTAGTTTGATGGAAATTCTTTGATAACTTGAAGAACTACATCTTTTTTATTAAAAGCTTTTATTTGAGCCAAAAAAACCTGACCATCATCAGTATTAAGTAGTAACTCATCATCTAAATTAAACCTCATCACATCTTTGATATGATGAGAGTCTGGACTACTTATTGTAACCTCATTATTAATAATTGAATTTTTTTCTATAAAATATCTTTGCATTTATATCACCATTAATATCATATCATGAAAAGTCGTTTTTAATGAAAAAAACAACCGAAAATCGGTTGTTTTATAAATCTGTTTTGATTACTTCATATGCTCTTGCAATTTTTCCATCTCTGATTGTGACAACGGTTGTATCAGTGTACTTCGAAAGTACTTCCATTTTTTGAGGTGGTGTTGCAAGCAAAATTTGAACTGGTAACTGTTTGATAAAATTCATCATCGCTTTAATTCTTGATGTATCCATTTTGTCGAAAACTTCATCGAAGAGAATTAGACCAATTGAATCATGACTTACGCCTCTAGCAGCTTGTTCGAATACTCTAACAAATGATGCTAAGGTAGCAACATAGAAAGGCACCTGTGTTTCACCACCAGATTTTTCCTTGAAGACCTTCGAGTAAAGAATTCTTTCATTTTGATTGTTGGTTATAGCAATGTCATAGTCCATATAAGTACGGTAATCAGTAAATTTATTGATGGAACCTTGAGAGTTTAAATCTTCAGAAGCTAAATTGATGAATAGTTCTTCTAATTGTCTTTGATATTTCTTTTCAAAATCGTAATTGAAGATTTCTTCACCGGTTTTCATTGATTCATCACTTAGAACCATATCGTAGTATTCACCATACTCTTTAGATTTAGGGAAGATAAACTCGTAAGTGTCGTCACCAAAATGAATTGTGTTCAATGTTGCATTGATCTTTTTAATTTCATCTTGAGCAGAGATAATATAATTTCTTAACTTTGCAATAAAATCTTCTTTGAAAAGTTTTTCCGCTGTTTCTCTTGCTTCTCTAACTTTAGTCTCATATTTAACTAACTCTGATTTTTCAAGTTTATTCAACTCATCAAGATACTCTTGAATGTATTCGAAACCATATTTATAGCTAAGATTATACTTTGATGTATAACGAATTTGCTTTGATTTTAAAGAATCTTCAAGATTAATGATGTTGTTAAGTTCAGATTGAATTTTTTCTTGGTATTCTTCAGTGATCTTATTGATGTTTGCAGTTTTCTTAAGTTCGATCTCGTATAACTCTTGTGCTTCTTTTTTAACAACAAGGTTATCATATTTAGAAAGCGCTAATTCTGTAGCTTTAATAGCATTTTCAATCTCAACTAGTTCTTCGTGCGCTTTAAGTTCATCACTTTCTAATTTACCTTGTTTTTGATAAGCTTTTTGGAGATTATTGTTGTAACCTCTGATTTCTTCATTAACATCATCATACTCTGCTCTTAGCTCATTTAAATCTTCTTGAGGAACATTTTTCTTCTTAAGGACTAAGGCTTTTCTTTTCTCTTTAAGGTTTTCTAAAGAGTAGTAATTTTTGAGCATATTAATGTAGTTTTCAAGGTTTAAACTAGTAATTGCGTTGATTTCTTCACTGAGAAGTTGAATTTTGTTAGTGATTTGTTGGTGTTTTTCTTTTAGTTCTTTTGCTTTTAAACGCCAATTATCTAGTTGTGATGATTTAGCTTTTTTTCCAATGAATGGTTTTTCTGTTTGATTAAATAGAGATCTAACCGTATATGAGCGATAAACCATCCCTGATTTTGTTATTGCTTGAGGGTGTTTTTCAAGATCTGTAACATCATCGACCATAATTAAGTTGCCACAAATCATGTTAATATAATGGACTGCATCGATGTTGTCAGAAGTAATTACGGAAGCTAGTGATTCATCTCTATAGGTAGTGAAATGTTGGATTTTTTTAGTGTTTACCAAACCAATTCCGTAAATATTCATACTGTCTTTAATTTGATTGTAGACATTAAGAGCTTCATCAAAGTATCTTGGTTCAACAATTAAGTTGAATCTTTGTTGTCCTAGATAATCTTCGATGGTGTCTGCCCAGCTTGGGTCAGTAATCTCCAAAAGTTCACAAAGGATATGGACATTTATTTCTTTTCCATAGCGTTTTAAGACACCTTCTTCGATTTTGTTTTGCAGACGTTTGATCATAGGATTATAGCGAAGTTGGTTGTTTTCAAGGTCTTTGAGAGTTATATAAACTTCATTGATTTCTTTAACTAAATCGTCTCTAACTTGTTGCATACGTCCTAAACTGATTTTGTTAGAATCAAGTGTTTCATTTAATGATTTGTTGATGGTGATGAGTTTTAGTTTTTGTTCTTCGTAATTGGTATCGTTAATACCATCAAAATCGATTTTAGAGAGTTCGTTGTATGCTTTTCCTTCATACTCGCCTTTTAACTCTTTTATAATCTCTTTCATCTTTTTAACTCGACTAATAGCAATGTTTCTCAGTTCGACCTGTTGATCAATTTTCTTTGATAACTCGTTAATTTCTTTATCATAGATTTCTGAAGCTTTGAAAGTTGCATTATTAGATAGCATCGAGTAGATTTCTTTTGATCTTTCGTCGAGAATATTTAATTGTGCAAGAATTTCATTAATCAGAGTTTGATTTTGTTCTTTGGCAATCGTGACTTTTTCTTGTTTTTTGGTTACGAAGTCAACTTTTGCTTTTAGCGATTCAACTTCAAGGATCTTTAGGAAGTACTCGTAAAAATGCTTTTGATCTTGATTTGTCTTAATCTCTTCATATAAATGCTTTATTTGATTTAAATCGTTAACTTTTTCTTTAATGATTTTTAAGGTCGCTTCTAAATCTCGATAAGCATGAATCGATTCTTTAATCGGCTCGACATCGAGTTCTTTTTCTTCTAGAAGGTAGCGATAGATAAAGTCTTTAACATCAGCTATTGGTTTAAAAGCTAAAGCTTTTGGTAATAGGGAAAAATAGTTTTCATTCACAGAGCCAAATAGAGATCTAAAAGCAAGTTTTGCTTCTCTTCTAGTTAAGAAGATTCGTTTGGCTTGTTTGGTTTTTTTAAAGTTAACAGTTGTTAGAATCCTTGTGTCTTCATCGACAAATAAAGAATCTTGAATAGGGCCATCATAATCATAAAATATTACTTTTGGTTGTAGTATTTCACCAAAGACATCAATTACTGTACCAATGGTAAAGTGTTTTTCTTTTGCTTCATCATAGAATTCTAAGGCGATATGCCCTGTTGTATCTTGGTCTCTTAAGTATTCTTGGGTATCGGTCCCTAGTTTACATTTGACATATCCACGCAAATCTCTTTTACTTTTTTCGTTGGCAGCGATGTTGAAGATTTGGTCTCCAGCTGTAATTACAAAGGCAATTGCATCAACAATTGTTGATTTTCCGGTTGCATTTTGTCCTGTAATCAAAGTGTTATTTTTGACATGAATTGTTTCATTTGCAAAATAGTGCCAGTTTATTAATCTAACTTTCGTCAGTTTCTTCATTTTCATCACCTTCATTCTTATCTTCAATATTTGCGATAAGATTATAAACATCATTGATTGCTTGTGTATTAATTGCTAGGAGGATGGTTGGGTAAATGACTATTTTTGTGTTGGCTTTAGTTATATCGCCAAGTGGTTCAATTAGATTTAGTCTTCGATAAGTTCTTAGCACTTTTATTAAGTCAGTTTTGTTGATTTTCTTCTTTAATTCTAAAGAATCATAGTATTGGTGTATTTCATCAACTCTAATAATGATATTATCATTAACTGAAGTTTTGATTAAATGTTGATGATAGAGAATTCTTAGGATTAAAAGAACTAAAGTCTCGTCTTTTTTTAGTTTTAGAAGATTACTTCCCTCACGATGAACCAATTGAATCGCTCCTAGTTCTCGGTCAAGAACTACTTCAAAGTCCATTATGTCAAAGTACTCATCAAAATAGTTTTTAAAACTTAAAAGAAAGTAATACATTTCTTTGTTATCTTCTTTATCTCTGGCGATAAAACTGTTTTGCAGAAGCTTTAGGCAAATCTTTGAAAACAATTGTTTTTGTCCAAGATTGAAGTCTGCATATTTTTCTAGAATCATAACTGATACCCCCTAATTATTTCAAAATCATTTAGATCAAATCGTTTTGTGTTAATTTTATCAAATAGCGGTTTAATTGTGTAATCAAGTTCTTCTCCAGCGTATACCAGGATATATAATAGCCTGATAATTGCTTCGTCACTCATATCATCTCTTAATATCTCTGATGCTTTGATTAGTTTATTATTTCGGAAATAGGAACGAAGATATTTAGAGATAACTTCTTCAGAGTAGTTTGTTTCAAACTCGTTATAGAACTCTTCTTGCAAGCGTCTGTCAGGTTCACCATTGTTTTCAACTAAGTATTGAGCATCGATTCGCTTGTATATCCCTCTTGGTGTATGGATTGATCTTTGCGATAGTTGTTGGTAGGAGTTAATATTAAACAGTGGTGAAATATCGTTAATAACTTTGGTTGTTCGATGTTTTTTAATCTGATTTCCAGTGTATTTTAGAATTCTACTTAGTTTAGTAATGACGTTTTCATCGTCAGATAATAGGAACTTAATTTTTGCGATGGTTGTGTTGACATATATTTTATTTTTATTGTCTATTTCATCAATGATTGATGATAGCGAATTATAGATATCGATTATATCATCGATCTTCTTATTAGCTTTAAGTGCAGCAATACCTGGATCATTATGATTTTTAATCAAATACTCTTTAGAGATCATCTCCATGATTACTGGATTTTGCTGGTACTCTTCGAGTTTTCTGACGATATCTAAACGATATTTATTGATATTATCACTTGTTTTAAGTCTTCGATAAGCATGATCTACTAACTCAACTTTGTAGTTAACTAAAAGATTGATAAGGTCTTTAATCTCAGTATTATCAATGATTGTCCTGATGTAATACTTTAAACGTGAATCAAGTTTTCTGATTTCTCGGACAAAGGCGATTGTATTCTTATAAACTTGATCTAAAGTAAGTGCATATTCACCATTATCATTTGTTAGCAAAGTATAAACAGTATAAATATAACCTCTAAACTCATGAGCTTCGGATTCATCACCATAATAACTATCCGAGGAGATTTCTTTTAGAGCCTCAATAATTGTAATTGCATAGTCTCGGAAATTAAGGATTTCTTCATAATCATTATTTACATCGATATCAATCCACTCGCACTCTTCTAATCTTCTTAAGATTTGGTTTGCCCGATCGCGATTATTCAGGATTTCTTCATCATCTTCTGCTTCAAACTCAGTTTCAATTAAACTAATATCCAAATAATCAACTAAAGCTTGTCTAGCAATACTTTTATCGATTCCTAAAACTGAACCTTGTTCATAAACTTTAAATAGTTCTAAAATACATGAAACATAGATTCGATGGTTCTTACTAGATAATATTGTAAAGAACTGCTTTGGTATTATATCAAATACATTCATATTATCACTTCCTTAATTTTCCCTATTATAATTAAAATTGCCGATTACTAATGATGATAATGAACTCTCAATCACTATCCAATCTTTACGAAACTTTCTAATTGCTTTTTTTCCCTTAGGAGTGATTTGATAATAACGCCTTCCCATTCCCTTTTTGTTCTTTCCAGTATAGGTTGTTATCATTTCATCATTCAGCAGTCTTTTCAGTGCAATATATAGAGTTGCTTCAGTTAGTTGAAAATTACTTTCACTAACATACTCAATTATTTTAGACATTTCATAGCCGTAACTATCAAATTTTGAAAGAATTGATAAAACAATATAGTCTGTAAATCCTCTAACAAATTCGCCTGAATTAGTCATTATCTCACCCCCTTATATATAATCTCATTGTATATATTCTTGTTATACTAATTATGTTTATATATTTGTTTTTTATGCATAGTATGTTTATATTATATCTCGTTATGTATAACTTGTAAATATTTCATTTGAAAATTTTTAAAAAAACTTTTTTAGGCATAAAAAAAGCAACCTTTTTTGGTTGCTTAATTTGATTAATTACGATTGAAATTTGATTTAAATCTATCCCACCAATTCTTCTGTGGAGTTGCAGGATCTTCTACTTTCATTAATTCCTCAAAGAGTTTTCTTTGATGGTTAGATAGTTTTTGTGGTGTAACGATTGAAACAATAACATGTTGGTCGCCTTGTTGTTTAGTTCTAACATTTGGCGCACCTTTGCCTTTTAATCTAAACTTTGATTCTGATTGAGTCCCTGCAGGTATTTTTAACATTACAGGTCCATAGACTGTATCTACTTTAATCTCAGTCCCCAATGCTGCTTGAGCAAACGTAAGCGGTACATTAACGATGATATCATCACCTTCACGGATATATTTATCTGATGGTTTAACTTCAAACACAATGTATAAATCTCCGTTAGGTCCGCCACTACTTCCTTTGTTGCCAAAGCCTTCTAAGCGAATTTGTTGTCCGGTTTCAATACCTTTTGGCACTCTAATCTCAACTTCTTTATTGACCTTTTCTACTCCTTCACCATTGCAATTAGAACATTTATTGACTATCTCTTTACCTGTACCATTACAAGTTGGACAAGCCGCTCTTGTTTGGGTTCTGCCGAATAATGTTTGTTGTTCCATTAGCACAGTTCCTGAACCACCACATTGAGAACAGACTTTAATATCTTTCTTACTTTCAGCACCAAGGCCATGACATACATGACATTCATCGTAAACAGGCACTTTAATCTTTTCTGTTTTTCCAAAGATGGATTCTTCAAAGGTAATCGACATTCTTTTTTGAATGTCCGAACCTTTTCTAGGTCTACTTGTAGCTCGAGATGTTCTTGAACCGCCACCGAAAAATGCGCTGAAAATATCACCAAAGTCAAACCCTTCAAAACCTGCACCACCAAAGCCGCTAGCACCAAAGCCACCGTTTGCAGCTTGGTGACCAAATTGATCATATTGACCTCTTTTCGTTTGATCACTTAAGATATCATAAGCTTCTTGTACTTCTTTGAACTTGGCTTCTGCATTAGTTTCTGTTGAAACGTCAGGATGATACTTTTTAGCTAGTTTGCGATATGCTTTCTTTATTTCTTCGTCTGATGCTGATTTACTTACTCCCAGCACCTCATAGTAATCTCTTTTGTCCATTATTTCACCTCAAGCCTAAGGCATTTATGCCTTTAAATCGATTATACTTCTTTGTAATCAGCATCAAAAACGTCATCGTCTTGATTATCTTTGTCTTCAGTTTCTGTTTGTGATTCTTGGTTTTGTGATGCTTGTTGTTCGCGATATACTCTTTCAGAAAGTGCTTGAGTAGATTTTTCTAATTCATTCTTTGCATTTCTTATGCGATCTAAATCATCAGTTTTTAAAGCTGATTCTAAATCTTTGATTTTATCTTCAGCTTCTTTTTTCTCTTTATCTGTTACTTTATCACCTAAATCTGTAATTGCTTTTCTTGTCATAAAAATCATTTGATCTGATTCATTACGCAAGTCAGCTTCTTCACGTTTTTGTTTATCAGCTTCAGCGTTTTCTTCCGCTTCTTTAACTAAACGATCGATTTCTTCATCTGATAACGATGTGCTTGATTGAATAGTGATTGAATTAGCCTTTCCAGTAGCTACATTCTTCGCTGAAACATTTACAATACCATTGGCATCAATATCGAATTTAACTTCGATTTGTGGAACACCTCTTGGTGCAGGTGGAATATCCGATAATTGGAAATGTCCAAGAGTTTTATTGTCTTTAGCCATTGATCTTTCGCCTTGTAAAACATGAATATCTACTGTTGGTTGATTATCAGCTGCTGTTGAGAAGATTTGCGACTTTGATGATGGGATAGTAGTGTTTCTTTCAATTAGTTTTGTGAAAACTCCACCAAGAGTTTCAATACCTAATGAAAGTGGTGTTACGTCTAGTAATAAAACGTCTTTTACATCACCTTGTAAAACTCCACCTTGAATTGCAGCTCCCATTGCGACTACTTCATCTGGATTAATTGAACGATTTGGTTCTTTCCCTAAGATCTTTTTAACTGCTTCTTGAACCGCAGGAGTTCTTGTAGATCCTCCAACTAAAAGGACTTCATCGATATCTTTAGCTGTCATTTTTGCATCTCTTAGTGCTCTTCTAACCGGTTCAACTGTTCTTTCAACTAAATCAGCAGTTAACTCGTTAAATTTCGCTCTTGTTAATACTTTTTCAAGATGTAAAGGGCCACTTGAGTTCATGGATATGAAAGGTAAAGAGACAGTTGTTGATGTGATTGATGATAACTCTTTTTTTGCTTTTTCTGCTGCGTCTCTTAATCTTTGGAAAGCCATTTTGTCTTTACTTAAATCAACACTTTGTTCCTTTTTAAATTCAGAAACTAACCAGTCAACAATTCTTTGGTCAAAATCATCACCACCAAGGTGGTTATCACCACTTGTCGAAATAACTTCGAAGGTTCCATCACTTAGTTCAAGAATTGAAACGTCAAATGTTCCTCCACCTAAGTCATAAACAAGTACTGTTTCATCTTTTGATTTCTTATCAATACCATATGCCAATGCTGCAGCAGTTGGTTCATTGATGATTCTTTTTACATCTAATCCCGCAATTTTTCCAGCATCTTTTGTAGCTTGTCTTTGAGCATCATTAAAATATGCTGGAACAGTAATTACTGCTTCAGTTACTTTTGCACCTAAATAGGCCTCTGCCGATTCTTTAAGATTTCTTAAAATCATTGCGGAAATCTCTTGCGGAGTGTATGTTTTATTATTTACTTTTACTTTATCATTGGTTCCCATTTTTCTTTTGATTGAATATACAGTGTTAGGGTTAGTAATAATTTGTCTTTTCGCTACTTCTCCTACTTGTATTTCATCGTCTTTGAAAGCGACTACTGATGGAGTTGTTCTATTGCCATCAAGATTTGTAATAACTTTTGCTTCTGCGCCTTCCATAACCGCCACACATGAGTTTGTGGTTCCTAAGTCTATACCTATAATTTTCATAAGATAATCCCTCTTTCTATTTCTCTATATTTTCAATATTATTGTTTTCTTCTTCTGAATTTTGCTGTTCTTCTTTATTATATGGTTTTTGATTAATAATAACCATTGTCGGTCTAAGAACACGATCTTTAAACTTGTAGCCTTTTTTGTAAATTTTGAGTATTTTGTTTTCTTCTACTTCTGGATTGTACTCAACATCCATCGCTTCATGAATTGTTGGATCAAAGTCATCTCCAATTTTCGATTCAATCACCATTAAGCCTTCATCTTTAAGTGCATTAAAAATCATATCATTAATCATTTTAAAGCCATAAAGGAAGTTCTTTAAGTTTTTGTCTTCAGTTTCCATATTAAGAGCTTGGTCAAACACCTCTACTGAATCAATTAACTTATCAGCCAATGATAGTGCAGCATATTTACGTTCGCGTTTTAAGTCTTCTGTCATTCTTTTTTTGTAGTTTTCCATTTCCGCTAAAGCACGAAAATACTTATCTTTAACTTCTGCCAACTCATCTTGAATGGTTTCTAATTGTTCTTCAATCTTATTCTTTTTCTTTTTTTTGCTCTTTTCTTCAGGATTTTTGTCTGTTTCTTCAACTAACATCTCTTTTTCTTCTTCTGTCATTTTATTACTCCTCTTCATATAGTTTTTGAATATGTTTAGCTAGATACTTCATCAATGGAATAACTCTTTGATAGTCCATTCTAGTTGGACCTACTAAAGAGATGGTTCCTTTTTCTCCGTCGACAGTATCATAAGTTGATGATATAACTGTACAATCTTGCATTGCAGTAACTTGGTTTTCTGTACCAATCTTAACTGATATTCCATCAGCATCCGCTTCAATTATTTTAAATATCTCATTGTTTTCTATTGTAGTAATGAACTTTCTTAGTTTTTGAATATCATTAAACTCTGGTTGATACAACATGTTTGCTTGGCCAGTTAAATAATATTTGGTTTGAGCAAATTTTGAGAACGCTTCAATAAATGAATCAACGATTGTGTCACGGTACTTCAAAAGTTCTTTGATATGGGAGTGTTGAATTTCGTAGTGTAGTTTTTCTGATACTTTTGATATTGGTGTATCGATTAACATTTCATTGATTAAATCAATAACTTTAATTAATTCTTGAGAATCGATTTCCTCAGGAAGGATAATCTGTTTTGACTCAACATGTCCAAAATTGGTAATCACCAAAATTAACGCTTGATGAAGACTTATTGGAACTAACTGGACTTTTTTTACTTTTGAGTTGTAGGCGTTTGGACCTAAAGAGATAGCCGTACAGTTTGTTGCTTGTGAGAGTAAGTTAATTGCCTCTTTGATGATTTCATCGCGTTCATTCTCTTTGTTTCTAAACAACTCTTCAAACTCAAAAAAACCATCAGTTTCTTCATCTAGATTCTTAATTATGGTTTCTATATAATAACGATAACCCTTTTCTGAAGGGACTCTCCCAGAAGAGGTGTGGGTTTTTTCAATGTAGCCTAAGTCTTCAAGTAGACCCATTTCATTACGAACGGTGGCTGATGAAACATTCAATATTTCTGCCAAAGTTTTTGAACCAATTGGATCAGCAGATTTAACATATTCATCCACGATCATTTTTAGAATCATTTCTTGTCTTTTTGTCATACACACCACCCTTTAGCACTCAAGGTTTATGAATGCTAATGATATTATACTAAAGGTTATTAGCAATGTCAAGCGCTGAGTGCTAGTTTTTTTTAATAAAAAAAGCCAAGTTCACTTGGCTAATTATTCATATACGGATTGACTTGCATTACCTCTTGAATGCGGCCGCCTTTACCATGTCCAGGATAAACAATTGTGTTTCTGGATAAGGTTGTTTTAATTTTCTTTAATGATGAATAAATTTGTGTCATACTTCCAGTAGGTAAGTCTGTTCTGCCAATACTATCAAAAAACAAAGTATCTCCAGAAAAGAAATGTTGATTATACAAAACCCCCATTGATCCTCTAGTATGCCCCGGAAGATGAATTACCTTAAACTCTATTTCTCCAAAAGGAATTATCTCTTTATCCTCTAATGTTATTACATTGATATTTTTATCAAGGATAAAATCAATTCTAAACATCGATGAAAGATTTAAATTTGGATTATAAAGAAAGTCAAGTTCATCTCGATGAATATAAATTTTTGGTTGGCAAGAGTTTAAAAGCATTGGCAAATCGCAGATATGATCATAATGGCCATGAGTCAATATCACGCCTTCAAGTCTAATGTTTCTTGTATTTAAGTGCTCAATTAACTTCTTTCCATTAAATCCCGGATCAATGATATATGCTGAGTTGTTATTAACAAGAATATAAGAGTTCACATCCATGTTCTTGCTAGAATACTTAGTTATATTAATCATTTTATCAAATAACAGGCGCCATACATGCCCGCCTCATTTCCTAATGTAGCGATTTCAAAATGGGTATGACTGATAAAAGGTTTAACCAAAGGATAGTAATAATCAGCGATTTTTTTGATAATGAAATTTCCGGCATTAGAGATACCACCACCAATAATAAAAATATCAGGATTGATAACATATGATACTTTTGCAAGAGTAATTGCTAAATACTCCATGGATTTATTGATAACTTCAACCGCCAAGCTATCACCTTCTTTAGCTAAGTCGATGACCTTTTTCGCACTAAAATCATCAAACTTTCTTAATTTTGATGGTTTGTCTGAAAGTTTAAGAAACTCTTTTGCCAACCTAACAATTCCTGTTGCTGAGGAAACAGTTTCCAGGCAACCTTTTTTACCGCAATTGCAATCAAGATTGAACAAATCATCAACATGAGTATGGCCGATTTCTCCTGCTACCCCGTTAATTCCATCAACTACTCGACCATCAATAATGACGCCACCACCGATACCTGTACCTAATGTAATCATAAATGCATTGACATAACCATTAGCAACACCTTTATAGATTTCTCCTGCAGCTGCAAGATTAGCGTCATTAGCAACTCTAACCAATACATTTTCATCATTTAGCAAAATCTTAAACTCACTGACCAAGTCTTTTTGTCCCCACCCTAAGTTGACACAAGGAAAAACAAGATTCTTCGCAACTGGTCCTGGAACACCAAAACCAATGCCGCGAATCTGGTCAATACTGACTTTGTTTCTAATAAGTTCAGCAATCTCAGGAAGAATATGACTTCCGCGATTTGCTTTGTTTGTTTTCAATGTCCAAACATCTAGAAGATTACCTTCGAGATCAAAAAGCCCAAATTTGATTGATGTTCCGCCGATATCGATTCCCAAGTTATATATTCTCATCATCATTTCCTCATATTTTTATTGTTAGTAATAAAGAAAAAGTATCCCAACGGATACCAAATCATAAGATTATTTTTTCTCTTTGTGGACAGTTTGTTTTTGACACGTTGGACAATATTTTTTTACTTCCATTTTATCTGGGTGTGTCTTTTTATTCTTACTGTGTTGATAGTTTTCTGAATTACATTCAGTACATTTCAAAGTAAATTGAACTCTCATAAAATACTCCTCCATTCAATACTATTATATTCTATAATTTATAGTCAAAAAAATCAAGCATTTTCGACTTTAAATGATTTTTTTTGTCCTTGAAAGATTTAGCTTATCTTGATATCACTTAAAAAAGAAAGGCGCTGTGTTAATACCAGCGCCAATGTTAGTTACTTTTCTAAAACTCTAACTCGGTAAACCCCTTCAATATTATTGATTCGATTGACAAAATCATTGATGTTATCAGTGTCTATATCATAAGAATGAAAACCGTAGTTTTGGTTTAACTTGGATGTTTTAGAGTTTATTACACTTTCTTTTCCGTAAAAAACTTGAGCGATTTTTTCAATTGTTTGTGAACAATTAGTAGTAAGAATAATCAATCGATATTTTGCGTTTAGAGAATCCAAATGAACGTTTGGATAGTTTACTGAATTGATTATTTCGCCTTTTTCTGTATATGCCATTAATTGTTTAGCGCCAATAATTGCGCAATTATCTTCAGACTCCTCAGTAGAAGCTCCCAAATGTGGAAAGGCAATTACGTGTTCTAGATTTGCCACATAATGATTAGGGAAGTCAGTTACATACTTCTTGATTATGCGCGAATCTAAAGCATCTTTTAAGTCTTCGTTTTTAACCAGTTGATCTCGGCTAAAGTTTAGTAAGACCACACCAGGTTTAAACTTTGAAATAACTTCACTATTAATCATGTTTTTCGTTGAATCAAGCAGTGGTAAATGTAAGCTAATATAATCAGCTATTGGATATGTGTCTTCAAGAACATTATTAATCTCAATACTTGTATTCAAAAGCGCTTTTGCTTCGTCGGATAGATAAGGATCATATCCGATAACTTTTAAGCCTAAATCATCACAAGCATTTGCAACTTTGCCGCCGATAGCGCCAAGTCCAACAACTAGAATTGTTTTTCCAAGAATTTCTGTGCCTGCAAAAGCACTTTTCGCTTTTTCAATTGTCTTAAGGATATCCTGATCATGTTTGTTGTTTCTTACCCAGTCAATACCACCTATAAGATCTCTGGCAGACATCAACATTCCTGCAAGGACAAGTTCTTTAACACCATTGGCATTTGCTCCAGGAGTATTAAATACTACTACACCTGCTTCAGCCATTTTATCTAAAGGGATATTATTAACACCAGCTCCAGCTCTTGCTACAGCCAATAAAGAATCACTAATTTCAAACTCATGCATACTTGCACTTCTAACCAAAATAATTTCTGCTTGGTTAACGTCTTCAATAACTTGATATTTACTTGTGAAAGTGTTAAGTCCAATTTGAGATATTTTATTTAAACAACTAACCTTCATTTAGGACCTTCCTTTCAAACTCAGCCATGAAATCAACTAAAGCTTTAACGCTTGCATATGGAAGTGCATTGTATATCGATGCTCTCATACCGCCTACAGAACGGTGCCCTTTTAAGTTAACTAAGTCATTAGCTGCCGCTTCTTTAAGAAAACGTTCGTTTAAACTATCATCTCCAGTAACAAATGTAACATTCATCAAAGAACGATCTTTTTTCTCAACTGTGCCTTTAAACAATTTGGAATTATCCAAGTAATTATATAGTAAATTTGCTTTAGCAAGGTTTTTTTGATACATCGCTTCAACACCGCCATTAGCCAACAAATGTTTGAAAACTAAACCGCAGATATAAATACCATATGTTGGTGGCGTGTTATATAGCGAGTTGCTGTCAGCGTGAATCTTATACTGTAACATAGTAGGAACATATTGAGGTAAATCATCACGCAATAAATCTTCACGAATGATGACAATTGTTGTTCCCGCAGGACCAATGTTCTTTTGTGCTCCAGCAAAAATTAAAGCATATTTACTGACATCAACTGGTTCTGAAAGGATACATGATGACATATCTGAAACTAAGTCTTTACCTAAGGTATCAGGAAGTTGATTAAACTTAGTACCATAAATTGTGTTATTTTCACAAATATAAACATAGTCTGCTTGTGAATCATATTTAAGATTTGATAAATCAGGAATGTAACTGAAATTTCTGTCTTCTGAACTTGCAAGTTTATTTGCTTTTAAATATTTCCCAGCTTCCTTATGAGCTTTCTTTGCCCATTCACCAGTAATGATATAATCAGCAACTTTGTTCTTCATTAGATTCATTGGTACCATTGAAAATTGAGTGTGCCCTCCACCTTGGACAAAAAGCACTTTATAATTGTCTGGGATATTCATTAATGTTCTTAAATCAGTTTCAGCATCCTTAATAATTTGTTCAAACACTTTTGATCGGTGAGACATTTCCATTACTGACATCCCACTATTTCCATAAACAACCATTTCTTTAGCTGCTTGCTCAAGAACTTCTACAGGTAATACAGCTGGTCCTGCTGAAAAATTATGTACTCTCTTCATTTTCTTCACCTCTTCTATAATATTTTTTTACCTTCTAGGTAATATCTTTTTTCTTCTGCTTCTCCTAGTGAAAATGATTTTCTTGGTAAAACACCATTTTCCCTAATGTAAGGAAGTAGTTTTTCTCTTTCTAATGCTGGCATGGTTATTCCCATACAATCATTATTGTTTTTAACGATTTTTTTAAGACTGTCAATCCCGTGAACGAAATCAATTTCCGCATATTTATTTTTATCTAAATAATTATCAAGTATTTCTTGAATTTGCTTGATTGCGGTGAATGGGTTATCTGGAACTGCGAGTTCAATCACTTCATTCCCATAGTATACAGATAGTTTTCCATTTCCATTTAACTTGTTTGCTAAAACTTTAATTAAACTAATATCTACATTGAACAAGACACGATGAATCGGCTCAAATGTTAAGCCTTCATCATATAGACTTATCATCTCTACTAAAGCGTATCTAGCTGGATGGTTAAGTCTTTGTTCTTCAGTAAGATTTTTCTTTATTTTCTCCCAACATACTTTTGCTGAAGCCAACGAATGATTACCATCGCCAACGATCAAGTTCAAATCATTTGGCAAGGATTCTATCGCTTCAATAATTGGTTTGGTATCTTTTATTTCGTACCCCTTGATGAAGCCGCCATTCATGTTTAGTTTAAAATCATAAAGCAAGTTATATTTCTTGCGATTCTTATAAATATTAGTAATGATATCTTGATGCTCATCATCAATCAGAACTAGAACGTGTGGTAATTCAATAGGAGCTTTCTCTCGTATTTTTACACGAGGTGGGATTCTTTCTGGTACAGTTTGTTCTGTAGCAGCAATTTTCCCTTTCTTGCCGTTTTCATACTCATAAAGGTCCAAGTCAATAGCTAACACTAACCCGATTCGTCTTTCTACATATGGGGTTTGTCTTTCAACTAAAACAAAAGCCTCATGTTCTTCGAATAAATGGTTTTTTAAATATAAATCCATATTATAGTTAACTTTTTCAATCTTATGTTCTATCTCGTTATCAAGAAAAGCTTCAGGTAAAATTAAATGATATGTTGAAGGCACATTATCAACATATGCTTTAAGTCTATCCCAATATTCTGGCTCAGAAGTAAATTGATCACAGGCAATAACAGCCCATTTTTCTTTATTAATTGAGTTAATTGGCAGTAAAATCTTCGGCGTTACAACAACGCTCATTAAATGATACCTTGATCCATCATCGCGTGATAAACAGTCATGAATCCAGCAATATTCGCGCCAACTACTAGGTTGCGATGATCGGTGTATTTTCTTGCTTCAGTGTAAGCTTTTTTAAAGATATCTGCCATGATAACTTGTAGTTTTTCATCTACTTCTTTATAAGACCAAGGGTAATGCATAGCATTTTGTGCCATTTCTAAACCTGATACCGCGACTCCACCAGCATTTGCGGCTTTTCCAGGAGCAAACAGTATATCGGCGTGTTGAAGATATTTTGTTGCATCAATAGTTGTAGGCATATTAGCCCCTTCAGCAACTAAGAAACAGCCATTTTCAACAAGAGCCTGTGCTGATTCTAAAGGTAGTTCATTTTGTGTTGCACATGGTAATGCTATATCACAAGGAACATTCCAAATGTTTGTTGGATTTGAATCATATGTAGCAGATGGACGATATTGTAAATACTCTGTAGTAAACTCTGGGGCTTTATCAGTTAGCATCTTAACAATATTCAAATCTAAACCGCTGTTATCAACTACATATCCGTTAATATCAGATAAAGCGATAACTTTCGCACCCATTTCTTGAGCTTTTAAAGCTGCATGTAAACCAACTTTTCCTGACCCAGAAATGATAACTTTCTTTCCTTCGATTGTTTCGTTGCGATATACTCTTAACATCTCTCTAACAAAATATAACAACCCATGTCCTGTTGCTTCTTTTCTTCCTAATGACCCACCATATGTTAAACCTTTACCAGTTAGAACACCAGTGTTCTCATTTTTAATTTTACGATACATTCCGTATAGAAAACCAACTTCTCTAAAACCAACACCGATGTCTCCAGCAGGTACATCTGTATCAGGTCCAAGGTGACGATATAACTCCATCATATAGTTTTGACAAAAACGCATGATTTCTCCATCAGATTTACCTCTTGGATCAAAATCAGCTCCACCTTTTCCTCCACCTAAAGGCAGACCAGTTAAAGCGTTCTTGAACGTTTGTTCAAACCCTAGAAATTTTAATATCGATTCATTTACTGACGGATGGAATCTTAATCCACCTTTGTATGGTCCTATTGCCGAGTTGAACTGAACTCGATAACCACGGTTAACATTGACTTTACCTTGGTCGTCCACCCAAGTTACTCTAAACTTCACAATTCTCTCTGGTTCGATGATTCTTTCCATGATGCCAAACTTTTCGATGTTTGGATCGTTTTCCACGATAAAGTTCATCGCCTCAAAGAACTCTTCAACAGCTTGAAGATACTCTGGTTGTCCACTGTTTCTTTGTTTGGTTACTTCAAAGAGATTGTCTAAATATTGATTTGTAAACATTTTAATCCTCACTTATATTATATTTTCGATTATTAAAATCGATTGTCATCACAGTAAAAAAAGCATTTTAATGCCGTTATGTTTCCTTGAAAATCCGTCTTTTTAACTTTAAACTTAATAAAGTTTACCAACACTATTGATTATACAATGAAAGCGCTTTTAAAACAAGGAAAATTTTCTTTTTTTAAATAAGAAAAAGCTGCTAAAACTTATCTGTTTTTCAAGTCAAAAAGCGAGCTTTAAACTCGCTTTTTCTACTCTATTATGGTTATCCAACCTTCAGGAGCTTCGATGTCACCAAACTGAATTCCAAGCAATGTATCATAAAGTTTTTTCACAATTGGTCCTACTTCTGTTTCACTGTAGAAAACATGTTTATGACCATTAAAATCAATTCTACCTATTGGGGTAATCGCTGCAGCTGTACCACACGCTCCAGCTTCTTTTAACTCAGATAACTTATTAATGAAGACATCTCTAACCTCTACTTTTAATCCAAGATATTTCTCTGCAATTACCATCAAACTCTTTTTGGTAATACTTGGAAGAATACTGCTTGAACTAGGTGTAATGAAAATGTTGTCTTGTGTTATTCCAAAGAAGTTAGCTGCGCCAACCTCATCAATTTTTGTATGAGTTAATGGATCTAAGTAAATACAGTCCGCATAACCTTTTGATTGAGCTTCTTCATGGCTTTGTAAACTAGCTGCATAATTGCCACCGACCTTAACGCTTCCAGTGCCATTTGGCGCAGCGCGATCCTTATCTGTAACCACAAAATTAACTGGAGTTAATCCGCTTTTAAAATAATTGCCGACTGGAGAAGCTAAGACACCAAAGATATACTCAGGAGCTGCTCTAACGCCGAGATTTCTTCCTACTCCAATAACATATGGTCGTAAATACAGTGAAGCCCCATAACCATAAGGAGGAATTAAATCTTTATTAGCCTCAACTACCATTTTAATCGCTTGAGTAAATTTCTCAACTGGTACTCTTGGCATGAGAATTCTATCGCATGAAGTTTGAAGTCTTTTTGCATTTTCATCCATTCTGAAAATCTGGATTTTTCCATCTTTTCTTCTGTATGCTTTTAAGCCCTCAAAAGCTTGTTGCCCATAGTGTAATGCTGTAGAATATGCGGAAATAGTGATGTTATCGTCTTCTCGTAATATCCCTTCATCCCAACTACCTTCTTTATAATAAGATATGTAATTAGCTTTTACATCCCTTACTTTGAAACCTAAATTCTTGTAATCAATATCAGTCAAAGCAATACCTCCACGTATTTAAGTCGTTACTTATATTATAATCTATGTAAGCCCTTTCTTCAACCCTAAAAATCGGGAAATTCCTTTTTCTCGTTGTAGTCTCGTTTTTTACATAAACTATTTGATATGACTAGTTTACTTTTTTATCAGATCTTGGATTTGATTATAAACTTGTCAAAAATACTCAAAATCTGCGGAAGAATTAAAAGCACAAAAATCATCGCCACAAGAGCGCCAGTAGCGATAAGTAAGCCAATTTGTGCAATTGAGTTTATCGAAGATATAATAGCGATGGTTAAACCCGCAACCATAAACAAGAGTGCAGAAGTCACTATTGAAGGGGTAGTTTGCAAAGATGCGTTTCTTAAACTTAAGACCTTATCAAAATCGACTCTTTCCTCCATATATCTTTTTGTGAAAAGAATAGCATAATCAATAGTTGCGCCAAGAAGAATAGTTGTAACAATCAAGTAAGCAAGAAATACCAGGTTTTGATCGAACAAATTGATTAAACTCATCGATAAGAAAACCGCTATTTCGATAACAACAATTAAAATTATAGGAATTAACATGTTTTTGAAACTAAAGAAAATAATGATTAAAACTGCTATTATCGCTATCACAAGAACATAAACAAAGTCGATAAGAATTATATCTTTCAAGTATGAAGATACCACTGTTTCTCCAATAAGATAATGTTCTTCGATTGCTAAATCTGTCAGGACAGATTTGATTGCTTCTAGATGAGAAAATGCTGTTTCTGATTCTACATCAGATTTTACTGTAACCTGAAACAAAGCATAATCGTTGACATAAAATTGATTTGAAAACTGTTCGATTAATACTGGGTCATCGATAATTGTTTTATAGTAGATTCCCGCTTCAATACGATAAACAAATTCTAAGTTACTAAGAGCGTTAAAAAAGGCTGCTTCTTGAGCGTCATTTTTCTCTATTACAATTGAGAAATTGTTGGTCTGTCCAAACTCATCATTAATCCATTGACTATCCTCATAGTATTGAGTACCTATAGAAGCCGAAAAACTACTGACACCATAGGTGAAAGTATTCTTGGTTTGAAAATATACCAAAGGAGCAATAATCATCAAAACAATAAATAGAAAAACATAACGGAATCTACTTAATTTTTCTGCAAAAGTTGCAAATAGGCTGAAATTGATAAACTTACTTTTTCTAGTTCTATCAATATATTTTGATAACATCTTAATTAATACCGGTAATAAGAATAAAGTCGTCAATAGACTAATAATAATTGCTTTAGCAAATACTAACCCAATATCAATACCGATTGAGAACCTCATAACAATTAAAGCCAAGAAACTTACTCCAGTAGTTAATGCTGATGCGACAACGGGTTTTCTTGTTTTTTTAATCGCATTTTTTATTGAATCATCAACTGGTATACCAACACTTCTTTCATAGTGATAGGAGTTTAGAGTAAAGATGATGTAGTCTAAAGATATAGCTAGTTGCAGAGCTATTGCCATTGCTTGAGTTATATAAGAAATATCAGTGAATAAGGCATTAGTACCCAAATTGATGATGATTGCAACAGCTGCGACAATGCCAAAAACCAAGATATCAAAAAATGACTTACTTAGTATCAATAAAATAATCAAAACGATTGGAATTATTACTAGGGTAATTAATGCTGTTTCACTTTTTATGGTATTTCTAGTAAAAACCGCACTGACTGCATCACCTTTCATACGATAAACATAACTATTTTCGTTTAGATAGTCTTCTATTTGTCTTAAACTTTCTTCGGTTTCAAAACTAGAACTATCAGAATTGAAAATTACTTGAAGCAAGATAGCCTCATCACTAACAAAATCGCTATAAACACCTCTAATATATTTTTGGTGTTCTTCCGGAAGAAATTCACTCATAAAAAACAGAGCTTCAGGGTATGACTTGCCTAATGCCAGCTGACTCGCAAGTAAAGCGTCAAGCATGGTCTGCTCTTCTGGGCTTGCTTGATTTCTAATCATACTATAAGTTAACTCGTTTAAGTAATCATCGACAAAAACGATAGTTCTAATATTTTCCAGGTTATGAAGAGTTGTTTTTAGTTGGAGAGCTTTATTTAAATCTGTTTCCTCAATTGCCAAGATAGCATTGGATGCTACACCAAAGTTTTCTTCGAAGACTGCGATACTTTCTCTTATTGAAGAGCTTTCAGGCAAATACTTTTCTAAATCATAATTAACTCTAACTTGAGTAATCAATATCCCAGAAACTAAAACTAACAAAAAGAAGATTGCGAGCACGATCTTGTTTTTCATATATAACCTCATATTAAATTGTGACTTGTTAGTTTCAATTTACTCTTGTTAAGTGAGGTTTCTATGAATAATTAATGAAAAGCGAATGATAATTGGCTTATCATTCACTAATTAATACTACTTTTCCACTTAGACCATCAACAACTAGATAATTATTGTTCTTGATTTTGGATATTTCATTTCCCAACCCGATAACAACAGGAATATTTTTTGATTTAGCTATTATAACACCATGGGCGTATAAAGAGCCTCTCTTAAGGACAATTCCTCGCAAATGCTCCAAAGGATAATCATAGATCGTGGTCGGCAACAACTCATCACAGACTAAAACAAAATTTTTGGTAATTGCTTTTTGTGTGTTTCTAATTTTTATTGAACTGATTAATCTTTCAAAAACTTCTTCCACATCAAGAATTTTAGTTCTAAAGACTTCATTATCCATATCTAAGAAAATATCATGATAATATGCCTTAGTTTGCTTTATAGCTTTGATTAAATCAACACCTTCATCGATCATTTCGACAATTAATTTATTAACTTCAGGGTCGTTAATAATTAACTGATGAGCAAGGAGAATAGCTTTTTCATCCTCATCGTGACTAACCTCAATCAATGACTGAATCTCAGCTACAGCGTGAATTTTGATCTCCTCTAAAACTTCTATGGCAGCTAAACCAAAAAACTTTTCATTATGTTTTGGAAGGTTTTTTTTATGAATGATGGCAATTCCGCTACCTTTACCCGAAGTAGCTCCAACGCCTTGAAAACTTAACATACTTCACCTCTATTCCTATTTTATCACATTATCTGTGAAAAGTAGCTTTTTCTCAAAAATATTTTTATGATGTAGTATAATATACCTATAGATTAATGATTGAGGTAAGCAAATGTACAAAAGAGAAGAGACAAAAGCCATTAAGGTGGGTAATCTAACAATCGGTGGTAATAACTCAGTTATCATCCAATCGATGACAAACACAAGAACTAAAGATATTTCTATGACGATAAATCAGATAAAAGCATTAGAGGAGAATGGTTGCCAGTTGGTAAGAGTAGCTGTTTTAGATATGGAAGATGCCCATGCTTTAAAAGCAATAAAAGCCGCAATTAGAATTCCTTTAGTTGCTGACATTCATTTTGATTATCGTTTAGCTTTAGTCGCGATTGAAGCTGGTGTGGATAAAATCAGGATTAATCCTGGGAATATTGGTAGTGATGAAAAAATAAAAGCTGTTGTAGATGCTTGTTTAATGAAAAATATCCCGATAAGAATCGGTATTAATTCAGGTTCATTGGAGAAACACATCTTAGATAATTACAAAGCCCCTACTCCAGAAGCGATGGTCGCTTCTGCAGAGTACCATGTACGATTATTAGAAGAGTTCGGTTTTACCAATATAATTATCTCTTTGAAATCATCCAATGTGTCTGACACAATCAAAGCTAACATGATAGCTGCAGAAAGATTTGCTTATCCACTTCATCTAGGAGTTACTGAATCAGGAACCAGTTTTGGAGGGACAATTGCTTCTTCAATTGGTTTGGGTACACTTTTGTATCACGGTATAGGCTCGACAATTAGAGTATCTCTTACAGCCAGTCCAGTTGAGGAAATTAAAGTAGCTAAAGAGCTTCTCGCAAATTTCAAGCTATATAAAAAACCGAAACTAGTATCTTGTCCAACTTGCGGGAGGATTCAGTATGATATGATTCATATTGTCAATGAAATCGAAGCGTTTCTTGAAAACATTAATAAAGATATTACCGTGGCAATTATGGGATGTATCGTTAATGGACCAGGTGAAGCAAAATCGGCAAATATAGCCGTGGCTGGTGGAGTTAATGAAGCTCTTTTATTTATTAATGGACAGAAAGTTAAAAAAGTAAAACAAGAGGATTTAGTTGCCGTTCTTAAAGAAATGATAATTGCATATTAAAAAGGCATTCCGATTAGGTGAATGCCTTTTTATTTATAAATTATTAAATGAATACATTAATCACATATCTTAATACATTGTAATCATAAAACCACTTTGATATTCTAAAACTTTCCGTATCTAATTGCATATCAATAGATAAGAAATCGCCTATGAAGTCATTAATTGCTGGAACGGTAATTAACAACCCAAGGATGAAAAACAATACATAGATTAATACAAGCGATTTAAATAGTCCAAATACAGCACCTAAGAACTTATCAACCTGTTTGATTATTGGTAATGATGTAATCATTTTTGCAAGAACTTTTAGAAGCAGGAAGACTAACATCGAACCAAAGAATAAAGTTACAAAAGCTAGTAAAAGTAAAATTAATGATGTAATCAAAGGTGTTACAGCGTTTACAAATGAGAGTATAGTTTCCTCGGCATTAACAGTATTAACTATCCAATCAACAATAAATTTTGGTAAAGCCATGCCTTCAAAAGCTTCTCTAATGTTTTCCTCAGTAGCTAGTGCATCTCCATTTGCGATTCTTTCTAACAAATATATCTCAACTTTGTTATAAATCCCCTCACCGAACCAGTTATCTAAAACCTTGGAAAACGGTCGTGCTAAAAGCAATGAAGCGATTAGACCAAATAAGCTTGATGCAAGTTTGATAACTTTCAATAAGAAACCTGTTTTCCATCCAACAATTACAAAAGCAATTATGCTTCCAACGATTAATACATCAACAACGCCAAACAAATTGAAAATATTCATAATTACCCTCTACTATTAATATATTCTAGATAGTCTTTATACGAGAAAATCATCATTTTCGCTGCAAAAACTTCATCAGTTCTTCTAATTGGAGTTTTTGTTGGAGCCTGTTTCAAAATTTCCGGATTTTCTTTTGCTTCTTTTGCGATCAAATGCATAATTTTGATAAAATCGTCAATTGTTTCCTTTGACTCAGTTTCTGTTGGTTCAATCATGATTGCCTGAGGGAAAAGAAGTGGGAAGTAAACTGTTGGAGCATGCATGCCAAAATCCAATAATCTTTTTGCGATATCAAGGGTTCTAACATCATTTTCCTTATCTTTCAACCCGTTGAAGACAACCTCATGCATACAATACCCATCAATTGGCAGTTCATATATAGATTTAAGAGCATTAGAAATATAATTAGCATTTAAAGTCGCATAAGGTCCAACTAGTTTTAAGTTTTCTCTTCCTAGTGTTCTTATGTATGTATAAGCACGTAAAGCAACAAGATAGTTTCCAAAGTAACTTGAGATTTGCCCTAATGAATCCCCACTTGTTTCCACAAAATAATAATCATCAAGTTTTTTGACTCTTGGATTAGGTAAATACTTAGCAAGTTTTTCTGTAACACCTACTGGCCCAGACCCTGGTCCACCACCACCATGAGGTGTTGAAAAGGTTTTATGAAGATTGATGTGCATAACATCAAAGCCCATATCACCAGGTCTTACCATGCCTAGTAGCGCATTTAAATTTGCGCCATCATAATACATTAAACCACCAGCGTCGTGGACTAATTTTGTAATTTCACAAATGTCATTCTCAAATATTCCTAATGTATTAGGATTAGTCAACATCATTCCGGCAATTTCATCATTTAAGACAGATTTTAAACTTTCAATGTCTACTCGTCCTTGACTATTTGATTCAATCTCAACAACTTCCATTCCACAGACAACTGTCGAAGCGGGATTGGTGCCATGTGCTGAATCAGGAATGATGATTTTATTGCGTTTAAAGTCACCGCGATCTTGATGATAAGCTTTGATAACCATTAATCCAACTAATTCTCCATGAGCTCCAGCATAAGGATTAAGTGAAAATTCATGAAGACCAGATAACTCGGAAAGATACTTTTGCAAATCGTAATAAACCTCTAGTGCACCTTGAACTGTCGTAATTGGTTGAAGAGGATGAAGATTACGAAAAGCTGGATTTCCAGCAATCTCTTCGTTTATTTTCGGATTATACTTCATCGTACAAGAACCTAAAGGATAGAAACCATTTTCCACACCAAAGTTCTTGTTTGAGATATTGGTAAAGTGTCTAAGAACATCTAACTCAGAAACTTCCGGCAATAGAAGCTCTGTTTGTCTTAAAACTCCTTCTCCAAGATTATCAACTTGTAACTCGGGAAATCTTTGTTTTGGTAAAGAGAAACCAATACGATTCTCTTGAGATAACTCAAAAATCATTTTATTATAATTAATCATGATAATCCTCCTAGAACTTTAACGAGGTTATCGATTTCTTGTTTAGTTCTTTTTTCTGTAACAGAAAAATTAAACAGCCCTTGATATTTTTCGCCATAAACATCAAGACTCACCCCACCAAAGATACCATTTTCTAATAAAGCAGTTTGAATTGTATCCTTTGAGATATTTGAGGCCAAAGTGAACTCTTTTAAAAACGGCTTATTAAAAGGATCAGAAAATTTCTTGGTCGCTATTAACTGTTTGTATAAATAGTGAGCACCTTGATAAGATAGGTTATTAACCTCTTTCAAACCTTGTTTCCCCATCAAAGATAAGTAAACAGTTACATAAAGAGCCATTAATGATTGGTTTGAACAAATATTGCTGTTGGCTTTACTTCTTCTAATATGTTGCTCTCTTGCTTGTAAAGTTAAAACATAAGCACGTTTTCCCTCTAAATCATGAGTATATCCACAAATTCTTCCCGGCATTTTTCTAACATGAGCTTTTAAAGTTGCTAAATATCCTAAAGTCGGTCCACCAAAAGCAACTGGCATACCTAAACTTTGACAGTCTCCGCAAGCAATATCAGCGCCATCCTCTGCAGGAGATTTTAATACTCCTAATGTTGATATATCGGCATTTATAATGAATAGTGATTTATTCGCTTTTATTAGTTCATTAAAACCATCGTAATTTTCTATTAATCCGTATACATTAGTTTTTTGAACAACTACGCCGGCAATTTTATCATTGAGTTTTGCTTTTAAGCTTTCTAAACTTGTGACACCATTCTCTTCATCAATAAAATCCCATTCAAGATTCTTATATTGCAAATGGGTTTTAATAACGTTAACAGTATTAGGGTTAACAGTAGATGAGATAAGAATTATATTTCTTCTAGCGGAAGCGCAAGCCATGAAGCAAGCTTCCGCAGTTGCTGTTGAACCATCATACATTGATGCATTAGACACTTCAAGGCCGGTTAAGGTTTGAATCATTGATTGGTACTCAAAAATGTATTGCAAAGTTCCTTGGGAAATTTCTGGCTGATATGGGGTATATGATGTCATAAACTCTTGTCTAGATGTTATCGCATTAATAACGGCAGGTTGATAATGATCATAAATACCCAATCCTGAGAATATTATTAGTTCTTGATTCTTTTGACTTAAATCTTTGAAGTGATTCCTTAACTCTGATTCCGACATAAAGCTTGGAACATCATATTCTCTTTTAAAGAAAACATTCTTTGGAATATCGGAAAATAACTCATCTATTGATGAGATATTCAATGTTTTCATCATTGAGTCAATGTCAGCTTTAGTATGAGGAAAATACTTAAACAATTAATTCACCTACTTAATGAATTCTTCGTATTCTTCAGAATTTAATAAACTTCCCAATTCATCAAGATTCTCTAGTTTTACTTTTACTAACCAATTCTCATAAGGGTTTTTATTTAACAGTTCAGGTTCCCCAACTAAATCATCATTAACCTCTAAAACTTCACCAGATACAGGCGCGACTAAATCAGAAGCAGCCTTGACTGATTCGATAGCGCCAAACTCATCCTCTTGTGTGAGAACAGAACCCACTTCAGGTAAATCAACAAAAACAACATCACCTAATTCAGACTGTGCGAAATCGGTAATACCTACTAAAACTACATCTTCTTCCAAAACCTTAACCCATTCATGACTTTTTGAATAATAAAGTCCTGCAACTACTTTGCTCATATTAAGCCCCTTTCGATTTATTGTATTTTTTTTCTAAGAATTTTTTATCTCTAACAAAGCCTGGAACCATTCTGTTTCTAACTTTGATAAACACCTGTGTATCTTTTTTTGTGTATGGTCTATTTAGTAATGCCATAGCCAATGGCTTATCAGCGGAAATACTTAGATAGCCAGTTGTAACATGGCCAATCTCAACATCATTGTGATAAACAAGATAACCTTCTCTTGGAATTGATTTTTCTGTTAACTCAATGCCAACAACTCTTTTTTCCAGATTATCAGCCTGACTTAACAATGCTTCTTTACCAATAAAATCAAGATCAGTATCAATCTTAACGAAAAACTTCAAACCTGCTTCAAGAGGAGTTATTTCAGCGGAGATTTCATGACCATAAAGTGGTAATGCTGCCTCGAACCTTAATGTGTCTCTTGACCCTAATCCGCACGGTTTAACCTCAGCGGCTAAAAAGATATCCCATATTTCTTTTATCGCTTCACTATCACCATAAATTTCAAAACCATCTTCACCGGTATAACCGGTTCTTGAAATAAGCAAATGATGGTTATTAAGCTCATAATTAGCAAAAGTGAAAAATTTCAACCCACTTAAGTCAAGATTAAAAAGATTTTTCATTGTCTTTTCCGCATTAGGACCTTGAAGGGCAATTTCTTGATAATCATCACTTACGTTTTGAATCAACACGTTAAAAGCTTCGCTTTTTTCAACAATCCAAGCATAATCTTTAGCAACATTGCTAGCATTGACTACTAAAAAATAATAGTTGCTATTAAGTTTATATACTAACAAATCATCAACGATTCCACCGTTAGGATAAAGCATCATTCCATAAGCCACTTGGCCGTCATGAAGACTATCAACTTTATTGGTAAAAATATATTCAACAAATTTAGTCGCATCTTCACCTTTTACTAAAATTTCTCCCATGTGAGATACATCAAACATTCCAACATCATTTCTAACTGCAAGATGTTCATCCTTAATTCCAGTATAAACTATTGGCATTAGATAACCAGCAAAAGCTTCAATCTTCGCATTGAGTTTAACATGCGAATCATACAAACATGTTTTTAATAAATTATCCATACTCCACCTCAAAATTATTATAACATATATTACATAATTAGAATAAGATTTCTAAAAAATCTTCATTCGTCAGATTATAAACATAATCAGCTATTTCTACTTGATTTAAAACCGTAGAAAAGGCTTTTTTTGTAAACTCAATATTCTTAAAACGATTTAACAAATCATCTTGTTCACCGATTAAAAAGTAATCACCCAACATATTGATTTTTTTAACAATATTATTTTTTAACTCAAGTGAAACTTCGATAAGTCCAGCATCTACTTTCTTCTTCTTTGTTATTGTATAGTTTGGATTCTTTCCATAGATAAACTCATCTAGTAAATATGTACTTTCAATTTCTTCAATCAGTTTTATATCATCTGAAGTCAAGATGATTTTTTCATTGCAAATGTTATCTTTAATATGGTTTTTAAAGTCTTCAATACTAATATCGATATGTTCTTTAATATTGGTTACTCTTTTTCTAACCGAGTCAATCCCTTTAGAAATCAACTTCTCATTATCGGGTGTTATAGCTTTAACCATTACACTTAAATCAGTGTTGTACAGCATCGTTCCGTGGACAATTGATTTATGGTTGACTTGATAAAAGGCGTTTCCTGAAACCTTTAAACCATCAATCAAAATGTCATTCCGACCTGAAACATATGCGTTTAACCCAAGTTCCTTAAGTAGATCAGAAACCTTGGTTAGATATTTAGAAAAAACAAAATCCTTATTAAAATTTGGTGTAATAAACGAAAACATAATATTTGAAAAATCAGCATAAACACAACCGCCACCAGATTTTCTTCGATAAAATTCGATGTTATTATCTTTGACATACTTCATGTTAACTTCGTTATCAATCAACTGGTTTCTGCCAAATATAACAGTTGGGTTTACTTGCCACATAAAAAAGTATTCCTCATCTGGATAGTTTCTAGCCAAGAACTCTTCAGTAGCTAAATAAAAACTCAATCTTTTTGTTTCATTAAACGGGTAACTTACATACTTCATTATTAACCTCCTACAATAAAAAGAGAGATTTTAATCTCTCTCTAGATACTCTTTAATCCTTTTAGCTTCTAAATCAGCTAAAAATTCTGTGAATGGCTCAATATTCTTATTGATTTTATATTCATCGATATTACGGAAATAATCATCGCGTTGTTCTCTAGTGATTGAGATTGGTAAATAACCTTCAAGTTCTAATTGGTAGTTCAAAACTAATCTAGCTAATCTACCGTTAGCATCCATAAATGGATAGATTTTTAACAATTGTAAATGAGCAAAAGCCGCTTTTTCTAAACCTTTTAAATCAGGATTACTTAAATCTTGAAAATACTGATCCATTTTTTTGAAAATCTTAAGGTATGTCGGTGGTACGTGTTTAGCGCCAAGAATAAATAAATCTCTCGTTCGGTAAACACCACCAGTAATAATACCATCAACTAAAACTTGATGTAAGTCTTTAACGGTTGATTCGTTTAGTTGAACTCCCTGTCTAACTAGACGATGAACTAAACTAATCGCATGATAATTATTGATTATAGCTTGTCTTCGGTGTGGTTTTTTGTCAGGAAACTCCCGAGAATGATCTTCCAACAAGAAGCAAACATCTTCGTAGGTAAAGTCGTCATTTTCAAAACTTGTCGATTCGTAGATAAACTTTTTATCAAACTCTTCACAAATCTCTTCAAGTTGTGATTTCGTAAATGTCTTTTTCTTGTTGTCTAACAGCTCTTTTAGAGCTTCTACCTCTTCTAATTTCATCTTTATCACCTCAAATTAATAATACCATAGAAACCGCTTTCCTTCAATTGCTTTGAACGAAATTAAAGACAAAAAAAGCAACTTTATGAAAAAGTTGCTTAAGTGTTATAATTGCTGTGAGCCGTTTTTACGATACTATAGATGACATCTTTAGGAATATCTCCGTAATTATTGGCTTTAAACCATAGTTCATCTTTAGTAGACTTGTTCTTTGAAATTGTTGGATATTTAATAATTAATCTAATTCCTTGTTCTAAATCATATTTGAATGCTAATCGATAGTAGTTACCAAAGTTCATTAAAACTAAGAATGGTTTACGGTCGACATAGAATGTAATGCGATCATCATCTAGCTTTGTAACTACTTGTGGTAGTTCTCTAACATATGAAACCAGTTCATCAAAACTAGGATCTAATGGTTTAAACATTTTTGGCTTTTCAATATAATACTCAATTGAATTAGCTTGATTCGATTGAGAAGCGATTTTTGAAAACTCAGGATCAACATCAACATCTTGGAAGATAATACTTGTTGGGTCAACGTTTTCTCTTCCAGTTACAATATTTTGCTCTTTTGAAACTATCATCGCTTTCTTGTTTTCGTTTTTAGTTTGTGACTCTAATGCCGGTTTAGTTTTTCTATTCTCGTTAATCTCTTTTTCTAATGATTCCTCAACTGCCTTAGATTTTTGTGTAAGTGAAGATAGAATTAAATATACAACATATAAAACAATAAGAACTGGTACTGCAATAATCATTAACTTGGTGTTCATACCAGCATAATCATTACCGACTCGATAATGCAATTGCCAATAACTAAGAACTGCAGTTCCTCCAGCTAGTACAACAAGAAAAATACTTCTAATAAATCTTCCTAAATTACTTGAATTCTTATATTCTATGATTAAAATATAAAAAAGTAAAAATAATGTTAATATTACTCCAGCACTTCCACCAAGAATTAAAAGTTGGGTTAAGGTTTGTGTCCCTTCAATATAAACTACATATGCTAAATAGGTAGTAAAAACCATACTTGCTAGTGCAAAAGCAAAGATAGGCAAAACCGCAAGATTCCTTGTGCTATTGCTTACAGTGCCGTTTTCTTTATATTCTTTATTACTTACAAAAAGGAAAACTAAACCAATAACGACAATCAATGCACCAATAATTCCTTTTATCATAACTTCATTATCTGTTAAAAAAGCTAACTCAAATCCCCATTGAGAAATGTTATTCAGTGGCACAGCAATGATGCTGACTAATAGCACTGAAAGTAGCAGTAAAATGTTGCTGAAAAACTTTTTCATAGATTCACCTCACAGTATATAAAAATTATATAACTTATCAATATTTATGTCAATAAACTACGCAATATTGTATTTAATTGTTTTTTTGCTTTATTTAATAAACTTTTACAAAATATATCCACTAAATGAAACTTCCGCAACAAGAATAACATTATCCATTAATAGTATATTTGTTGGTTTCTTTGTTAATAATTGCAGCACACTTCAAAAAACATGCTAAAAAATAACAATTTTTAATAGTTTAGCGCAAAAATCTTGTAACATTTTATCAATTTATATATAATAAAGACAAGTTACAGATTGTTTTTTACAACATGCTTTCTCCTCGTGACTAATATTGAATAAAGGAGGTTAAAAAATGCAAGTATTGAAAGAAAGCGTTCGTAATTCAATTGTTGAAGCGTCTATCTTGGAGTTTTTCGAGTACGGTTTTCAAAATGCTAACATGAGAAGAATTGCTGATAAAGCAAATATCACTGTTGGTAATATCTACCGTTACTATAAAAACAAAGAAACTCTCTTCAAAGAGATTCTATTACCTGCTGAAAGAGCTATTGAAGACTTAGCCAGCTTTGATAAAGAATTAAACATCACAGCCATTAAGTCCGTAGACGATGTTAACCAACTTGTCACTTACATAATGAATGTACTTAAGCCTTATACTAGAGAAATCTACATCATGACTTTAGACACATCAGGAACTCATTATATCAAAATAAGAAATAATTTAGAGAATATGATTATCAACAAAATCAACACATTCTATCCTAAGAAGTTTGATCGATATTTACTCAAAGTTATTTCAGCCAGTTTCATTCAAGCTATTTTTGCTGTTTTCCGTGACAACATCAATAATATCCGCCGGATCCATGATATGGTAAGTCAACTAATAGTTTATTATTTCCGTGACATTGAATTAAGATTGTTTTAACAAAATAAAATGGAGCACTTCTTCTTGAGGCGCTCCATTTATTTTACATTTTTTCTAGTTCTAATACATTGACTTTGCCTATTTCTGTTTTTGGAAGTTTACTCAACTCCACAATTATTTTTGGAACAGCATATGAACCAAGATTAGTTTTGATTATTTCTTTGAGTTTATTCTCATCGATTTTTTGACTATTCTTATTCCAAACGATAAATAGTTTGACCATATTACCTTTTTCTTCATCAGGGATGCCTATAGCAGCTACCTCTTGAATACTTTCATAACTCATTAGTAAATTCTCGATTTCTGCTGGCAAAACAGGAATGCCTGATACTTTGATAATTCTTTTTAAACGTTGCTTAAAATGGACATAACCATTTTCATCAATAAATCCCAAGTCTCCAGTAAGCAACCATTTTTTATTATCTTTAACAATAACGGCTTCATTTGTTGCTTCTTTATCATTCAAATATCCGATCATCATCGTTGGTCCAGAAACCGCAATTACGCCATTCTGGTTAGCTGGTAAAAAGGATTTTGTTTCTTGATCGATAATCGCCATTTCAATTCCAGGTAAAGGTTTTCCAACTGATGATTGATTATGATATCTAATTGTATTAACTGAACAAACTGTAACTACCTCAGTCAAGCCATAGCCTTCTAAAAGCCGTGCTTGTGAACCAACTGAGTCCATGGCCTTGTCAAATCTTTTTTTGAGATCAAGAGCAACATAATCTCCACCAACAAAAGCTTGATCAAGGTTTTTAATTTTCTGGTGAGTGAAGCCAGGGTTTCTTAGTAGTGCTTCAAAAAGTGACGGAACACCGATTAGATAATTTATTTGATTGTTTTTTATCAACTTAATTGTTTGATCAGCGTTAAACTTTGGCATTAAAGTACTAGCTCCACCATATCTTAGCACTCCATGAATCCCCATACATAATCCAAAACCGTGAAACATCGGTAAAACACCTAACATATGCTTATTAGTAAAATCCTCTTTTTCCATAATAAAGGAAGCTCTACTAGCTAAAAAATTGATGGAAAAACTTGAGAGTTCAATCGTTTTTGGTTCTCCAGATGTTCCACCACTATGCAAGTAAACCGAAGATTGTTTTGGATCAGTTTTTTCTTCATTAGAAAATGGTGGTTTCTTATATAATGATGGTAACTTAATAACATTATCTCCATACCTAATATTTTTTAATTTTTTCCTGTTAAGCAATCGATAACCGATTTTCTTAACTATACCAAACTCAGCTACTGGACAAATTAAAATCAGTTTAATATTATCTTTCAGTAAATCAGAGTAAAAATCAAAGAAACTATCTAAAACTAATAAAGTTTTACTACCAGTAACTTCCATAAATCTTCGCATTTGTTTTACAGGAGTTATCGGATGCACCATATGAGCAATCACGCCTATTTTATTAACTGCATAGAAGCTATAAATTGCTTCAAAAACATTTGGTAATGCCATTGTAATAACATCACCTTTTTTCAAACCTAAATCAGATAAACCTTTAGCTAAAGAATCAATCCTTAATTGTAGTTGTTTATAATTGATGTATTTACCCATAAATAATAAGGCATTATTATCAGGTAACTTCTTTGCTGTTTCAAGAACCGCTTGATACAAACTGTAGTTATTTTCCATGAAATCCTCCTAAATTCGATAGCCAAATAGATAGCCAATTAGATAAATTAAAGCGACTAAAACAATCTGATGCGTTATAAAAATAAGTAGTGATTTTCTGCCAGCAATGATGAAAATATTCTTATCAGAGACTTTTACTTGTGGTAAGTAACTTACTTTATTTTTATAGAAAACCTTACCAAATACAGTCCCCAATAATATTACTCCTGTGAAAGGAATAAGACCGAAATGATCAGCTCCGTAAGCATTCATCCCAAGAATGATTCTAGCAAAATTCTCTAGTGATAAACTAGCTACATAAACCGGATCATAGAACCTTAAGACAAATCCGTAAATGATAATTGCTGCAGATATGAATAATAATGCTAACTCCGATTTAATTAGTTTCCTTAATAAGTAAACAATAATAATCGATACAGCATACAAGTGAATAATGCCAAATAAAGTAAACATACCAGGTAAAACCCAGGCATCAAGTCCATAGGTAATCAAACTGATTATAATCGCAACAATTGTTAATTTCAAACCTCTGGATAAATTGTTTTTGCTGAATGTGAAACTAATTCCTGATATTAGTAAAAATAGAAATACAAAAGTATAATGTCCATAAAACCTAAGATCTGAAATCCAGTAATTAAGACCTAAATCATGAAGTCTATTAAACGCTGAATTATTAACAGTAATGAAGTTTCCAAAAAAAACAGGCATATACATAAAGTCGTACATCAAATGATCAAAAACCATAAGAATAATAGCAAGGCCTCTTAAGAAATCTAACTCCCAAATTCTGTTTTTCATAATCAAACCACACCTCTTTTTAGTATAAAATATTATATCATTTAAAATCACAATAGTATTGACTTTTTTATTAAGTATCCAATAAAATACATTTTTTTTACGTATAGATATTAGAAAGGCTTATTATGATTGATAAATGTGATATAATTTTATCGAGGTAGCGTAGATGCAAATCAACTATGATGAATATATCGATAAACTAATTGAAAAAGATAATCAAGCCTTTAAAGATATTTATGATAATACCAAAAAAGGCGTTTTTTCGATGATTATATCGATTGTTAAGAATAAAGCTGCCACTGAAGATTTAATGCAAGAAACATATATTAAGATGATTGAAAAGATTCATACCTATAAGAAGGGAAGAAACTTTTATGCTTGGCTATTGCAAATAGCCAAAAATACAGCGTTAGATTATTACCGCAAATATCATAAAGAAATTGTCTATGACCCAATTGAAGCCAGTTACTATCACGACCAACTTAAAGTTGAACCAAAGACATATTCTGTTTTAGATTTAGTTGAACCTCTGACAGAGGTTGAAAAACAGATTGTCTTATTACACGCAGTTGATGACATGAAGTTTAAAGACATAGCCATAATTGTCAATAAGCCATTAGGAACAGTTCTTTGGATATATAATAAATCGATTAAAACTCTGCGAAAGTCCATGGAGATGGAGGTGAAAAAATGAAGAAGTCAGATATGAAAGCCAGAATTAAGGAAGCAGCAATTAATGAAATTCCAGATGTATTTGCAAAAATTAACTTAGGATCGATAATAATTGAACCAAAAACCAAGAAAAAATTTCAGTTAAATTTTGGTAGATTATTAAGTGTCTTTCTTACAACTTTTGTTTTTATTTTCTCTGGCTACATTATTTATAACGCCTATTTCTCTCCATTGAATAATACCAACACCCCACTTGAAACGGATATTGAGATATTGGGATTTCAAGTTGTTACCGGAGCGGTTTTGTTAAACCATTCAGTAATCCTTGAAACATATTATCAAGATTCTATCTATATTCAGAATATTAATCAAGATTTGTCTACAGGCCAATCAATTGATGATTATTATTCTGATATTGGTTCCCTTATTCACTTGATGGAAGTTATTGTTAATAGTAATAATCTAATTACTTATGTTACTGTTGAATCAGACAATTTATCTTATACAAACGCTTTTGATTTTACTGCTTATGACCTTACAAAAACTAAGCTAATGTATCGTGTTTACTATAATCAATCTGATGATCAAATTGAAGGTATTATTAGGATTGATCAAAATGATTATAACTTTAGTTCAGTCGACCAAGAAATCGAAGTTGCAAATCAAACTTTAAATCGAATAATGATTAGGAATACATCAACAGAAACTCAACAGGCATTCACTTATAAACAATATTATAATAATGAACTTGTTGTGGAAAATGACTTAATAATTAAACAAGTCCAACAAAAAATCCAAGTTTTTGCATCGTTAAGAAAAGGTAATTTGATAATTGACCTTAATGTTCAAAGACGTTCACTCAGCAATATGGATGAACTTGAGGTTGAGATTGAAGTAAATAACAACGGCAATATGATTCAAGGTAGATTTCGCGTTGTTCTTGAACTTGATAGCTTAAGTAATACGTATAACTACCGTTATAGTCAAGACCGAGGCAACTCATCATCACAACCTAGGGGACCATTTTCTGGACCTCAAAATAATCCTCGTGGGTTCTCCTAACATATAACAAAAGAGCGATTAATCATCATGATTAACTGCTCTTTTTTCTTTAATGTATATGTCCATGATGCTTGTCATCAACTTCAATATCGTTACACTCAATATCATCACATTCATTATCAAAAAACTCTAGTTGAATTGTGGTATGTTTGATTCCGAGGCTATGAAGGCGACTTTGAATCTGTTTCAAAATCAAAGCTGATTCTTCAACACTTACATCTTTACTAATTTTTGCATGAAGAGTAATCATCGGAACATTTCCTTCGATTGACCATAAATGGATATGATGAATGTTATCAACATTATCGATACCTTCTAAATAAGCAATTATTTTTTCTTGAGAATAACCTTTTGGTGCTTTTTCTAAAAAGATTTCCAAAATGCTTTTTAAGTTTCTAAAAACATGATAAATAATAAACACCGTAAATAATAACGATAAAATCGCATCTAAGATTTGAAAATCAAAAATGTTCATTAGGATTGCGCCAATCAATAAAACTATCCAACCAAAAACGTCTTCTAACAAATGTAAAGAGATAACTTTTTCATTGATTGATTTACCTTTAGAGGCGTTAAATGCAGCAAGCCCATTGACAATCACACCAATGATTGCAAAATATATCATTAATTCTGCGTCAATAGGTTGCGGGTTAAGCAGTCTTTTAATCGTTTCTATAATAATAATAGTCGATCCGATTATTAGAACAACTGATGTAATCATACCGCCCAATAAAGAAAAGCGATTATAGCCATAGGTATATTTTTGATCGGGAGCTTTTTTAGATTTTTTTTCAAGAAAAATTGCCACTCCCATTGAAATTGAATCGCCTAAATCATGAACAGCATCAGATAGCAGGGCAATCGAGTTCGTTAGTATCCCGCCAATAAACTCAAAAATTGTAAAGAAAAAATTAAGAAAAAATGACAACGCCATTCTCTTTTCTGATTTCATTTTTATTTATTCTCCTTAGTAGTTAGTGCTTATGGATTTTGATGATTGTTCAATAATAATATCTAGATATCTCAGAAGTAGAAACTATATGTTTTTAATTATATTATACTTCAAATAATAAATCTATTGTTTTAAAACACTTCTTTTATTCGAGATATTATACAATTTTTATAGAACATAATAAAAAAACCGGTGTAATAAACACCAGTTTTAGATATATTATAGCTTGAAGATTATCACTAAGATAACAATCTTTTTTCACCAGTAATCTTTGTAAGGCGGCTAATGTCCTGAGAAACTTCTAGTACACCTAGGTATTGGTTGTCTTCATCCCTAACTGCGTAATATGCTATATAAATAGTTTTGCCTTTGATATTAATCCAAAACTCTTCAAAATCCTTTTTATGATGACGAAAATCATTGATAATTTGTTCAACAATCTGAACACTTTTTGGCGGATGACAGTTTTTTACTTCTCTGCCAATCACTGATGGGGTTCGTGGAAAATGACGTTTTTTGCTTTCGTTATAGTACTTTACAATATTGTTATTATCAACAAAAGTTATATCAAATGGGAGATGGTCAAGCATTTTTATTAATTGTTCAAAACTCATTTTCCCCGTTTTACAGTTTAAAAACATTTCTTTGGTAAGTGGTTTAGATTCAGGAATCTTCTCAAGTTTTTCGTTTAAAAAGACAAAACCTGCATCGATACATTCGTTATAGATTTGATTTAGTTTATCTATTGACAAGAGTTGACTCATAACTGGGAAAAGGATTAAATCCTCTTTTTGATTAATACCAAATATTAAATAGTGATATATTCCTATTTGTTTGATAATCTCTTCAGAAGTAGGATCTTGTTGATGAAGGAGATCAAGGATTGATTTTTGCATAAGAATTGCATCATCATGAAGTTCCCAAAGAACCTCCAATGGTTTTGTTGAAGGTAAAACAGTTTCTAAATGAGGAAAGATGATGTTTTGAAACTTTAAGTACTTTAACTTAAAAGCAGCACATTCATCAAAAATCTTTATCAGATCACTAAGTTGGTTTTTAATAATATCAGTGTGTAGATAAGGTTTAATCTTAGCTAGATGAGCTTCAATCCTTTTGCTTTCAGCTGCTATTTCATTAAAAAATGGATGTGTTGACTTAGGTGAGTTTGCGATACCTTTATGAAAAAGATTTACGAACTTATTGGCACTTTGTTTTATTTCTGTTACTGATAAAGGTGAGTTATTACTATAAAAATCAAGATAGAAAATATCAAGGGGAGTCATAGAATCAATTTCAGTTTGATACTGATGGTAAAGTTGGACTTTTTCTTCAGTACTGTTTGCTTTAAGCAGTTTTGTCATAAACTCATCAACACGTTTAACTTTAATTTCGTTATATTTGAACACTTCCATAGAACCACCTCTATTAATTTATTTATTTTTATTAAAAAGTTCAGCAAAATGCTTGCTGAACTTTACAGGTATTTTGTAAGCATACTAACAGCTAAAGCACCATCGCCTACACTTGTTGCTATTTGTCTTAAGTGTGTGTCTCGTATATCGCCTACGGCATAGACACCTTTTATGTTTGTTTCCAATCTTGAATCAGTTTTTATCCATGAACCATCATCAAGATTAATTTCGTTGTTTAAGAAACTGATATTAGGTTGATGACCAACAGCAATAAATACCGCATTTACAGGGATTTCTTCAGAAAAACCCGTTTTTTTATTCTTAATAACTATTGCTTCAACAAAGTTTTCGCCTTTGATTTCTTCTACTTCGCTATCCCATTTCACTTCAACGTTTTCTGTTTTGAACATTCTTTCTTGAAGTGATTTGACTGCTCGTAGTTCATCACGACGATGAACTAAAATAACTTTACTGGCAATACGGGATAAATATATCGCATCTTCAACAGCGACATCCCCACCACCAATTATTGAAACAACTTTATTTTTATAAAGAAACCCATCACAAGTTGCACAATAAGAAACACCATAACCATTAAGTCGGTTTTCTCCTGGAGCATTTAGTTTTTTAGCACTTGATCCGGTAGCGATTATTACTGTCTTAGTTCTATAAGTGTTTTTTTCACAATGAATTGTCTTAACATCTTGAGAAAAATCAACTTTCTCTACCGGGTCAATAGTAATTTTAACTCCTAGATCTTCAGCGTGTTTTACCATATTATTAGCAAGTTCCATTCCGGTTAAACGATTAACTCCAAGATAGTTTTCGACTTCGAAAGTGCTACCGACTTGTCCTCCAGGTAACCATTGTTCTAATACTAAAAAATCTAACATAGCTCTTTGGGCGTAAATTGCAGCACTTAGACCTCCAGGGCCAGCTCCGATAATAATTAAATCATATACTCGTTCCAAAACAATCACCTCGTAAGATATATTTCATAACCATTATACAATAGAAACTGGATTTCTTATAAGAAAAGTTCAAATGTTTACAATTTTCTTAGCAGCTTAATCTCTTACTTTAACATAACGGTGAAAGTACCAATGTTTTGACAAAAGGATTACGACCAAGAAGATTCTTAGAAATAGACTACTAATACTGAAGAAGCTAATTATAAGAAGAATATCAACACTGATTAGAAGTGTCCACTTTCTTCTTCTTGTCATTGATTGTGATTCAACAAACTCCTCTAGATACTTCTTGTAAATCTTGCTATTCTTAAATTTCTCATTTAGTCTTTCGTTAGCTTTGCCGTACCATAAAGTTGCTAACAAAAGAAAAGGAGTTGTTGGTAAAATCGGTAGGATTATTCCTAAAACTCCCAGACCAACTGATATGCTTGCTAATGAGAAATAGATTATTTTCATGATTTGGAAACTAACCGTTTCTCTCCAGTGATTTTTTGGATTGGCGCGATATCTTGAGTCATTTCTAGTGTTCCCAAATATTCTCCATTCTTGTCTCTGACCGCAAAATACTGAATCAAAACATATGCTCCTTTAAAGTTGATATAAAAATCTTCGTGGTCTTTTTTACCTGATTTAAAATCATTGATGATTCCTTCTACTATATGAACACTTTGAGGTGGATGACATAAACTAACATGCCTACCAATAATGGTTTTTGGTCTATCGAAAATTCTTTCTTTTCCTTGAGTAAAGTATTTTACAAAGCCATCCTTATCAACAAAAGTCATATCCAAAGGCAGAGTGTTGAAAATAGCATTTGTCTCAATGTTACTAAGTTTTCCAGCATCAAAGTTAAATACTCCAGGTGTATCTTCAATAACTGAATCTTCATCTGCTTTTGCTTTCCAACTTTCTGTTGGTTTTTCTAAGAAATAACCAATTTCATCACTACCTTGATCAGCCAGTATCCAATCATAAAAACTCATGATGTCAACTAGTTTTGGCAGTAATATGTTTTCTTCTTTAACAACCATATCTTTAACTCTCTCAACAACTGCTAGTATTGAAGTCTTAATTGCTGATAAGTCGCCATTTGGATCATCAAGCATTAATTTAACTTTCTTTAAGTCTTGTCTAATCTCATCATCCACTCCCCACATGACCTGTGGGATTGCACTTATCCCTTTTTTCTCAAGACTTGGGAAGAATAAGTATTCTTTTCTTGCATAATGTTTAGAGACATTCATTAACCGATCAATACCAATTCTCAACATTAGATAGGCAGTTGTATCATTGCGTTCGATATACGGTTTAATCTCTTCTTCTATAAGTTTTAGAATCTGTGAGTTCTCATCAGAAAATACTTTAGCTGGATGCCCAGGTATCTTCATTAAATCCTTTGGTTTATGCAAATCAGAAATACTAGTGCTAAATACAGCAGCGTGAACATCACAAAGACTTTGAATTTCTTCCGCTTGCATTCCTTCATCGATTAGAGATTGTTCTAATGCAACAATCTCATCGGTTGAGATTTGTCCAAACTCTTCATTAAACAGCTTTTTCGCTGATTCTAGGTCTAAACCTTCATGTATTTTTCTAATTAAATCCTTAAGTTTATATTGTCTTTCCTTTGAATTATTTATCATTTCACTCATAAAAAACCTCCATTTGCTTTTATGATAACAAATGGAGGTTTTTCTGGCTGTGATTTAAATCACATAATGTAAAATATATTTATTTTTTTCAAAATCAATAATTCCTTGATTCTTTAAACTTGATAAAGCTCTTGAAAGAGTTTCTCTTCTAACATTAATAATATTGGCTAAAACAGTTTTTGAAAAAGGTAGATCTATAATTTGTGTCTTGTTATCACGATAACCGAATTTTTCAAATAGAATTGCAAAGGTGTTAAGAATTCGGTCTTTTATGTCTGCATTTGCAGATAAAACCAGGAATTTTTGAAAGTTATGAGAACGAGTAACCGCACAGTCCAAACATCTTGAACGAAACTTATCGCTTCTTTGATATGATGATTGAACTTCGCTATTTGATATCTTTTTAAGAACTGTTTTTGAGAGTGATATAGCAGTTGCTAGATATGCAGGTTGACTTCTAAGAGAAGCTAATAAGGCTAAGTAATCTCCTGCGCCCATTATTCCAATAATCTTTTCTTCACCATTTTCTAAGTATCTAACCATTTTGACAAAGCCTTCTACTACTTGATAAACATAATCAAGTTTTGCATCAGCAAAAAAGATGATTGAGTTTTCATCAAAAGTCACAATCTCACTATTCAAATAATCATATTGACAATGTTGACATTTTCTATCCATAGTAATCCTTTACAAGATCTATATTAAATCGTTTGATATCCTTTGAAACAGGTCTTCAAGTGAACCATTTTCATAAGTAGAAATATCAATGTTATTCTTGTTATTTAAACAATCGGTAACAAGAAAGGTTTTTATACCTAGTTCAGAAGCGACCATATCTTCAAGAGCATCGTTGCCAATCATAATGGTTTCTTCTGGATACAACTGAAGTCTAGTAATGATATCCTCATAATAATCAATGCTTGGTTTAGCAAATCTACTGTTCTCATAAGTCGTTATAAGTTCAAAGTCAGTGGCATTCAAACCAGCCCATTGAAGACGCTTTTCCGTTGCTACAGCTGGAAAAATTGGGTTTGTTGCTAGAATAATTCTTTTATCCTTTTGTTTTAATGTTTGAATGATTTTTGCTGAAAGTTTAGAGGGATTGGCTGATTCTTTTACTAGATCAAACTCTTTTCTGTAAAACGTTTCTAAGTCGATTTTTAGCTGTTGTTGCTTATCTAGATCAGGATAAAACTCATCCCAAAAAACGTTCTCATTACTCTTTTTCCCAGTATTATCTATCATGGCTTTAGTACCTAACAATAGTTTATTCATCATAACATTTGGGTCAAGTTTCAACTCTTGAAACTTTTTAGCAAGTAAAGAGAAATATATCTGAACAAACTTCTCTTCATTTAATGGAAGCAGTGTTCCATCTAAATCAAATAGATAATTTTTAATCATTGCAATCCTCACCTTCTTAAGTCATATGTGAATATTTTAAATGTAATATCAAAAATTGTCAAACATAAGAATGGTAAGATTGTTTGCATAATGATTTCCTGTATGATAGAATTGCATTATCAAACTTGTAAAGGAGAATTAAATGAAACATTTCAATATTTCTGAATTAGAAGCTGTATCAAATAAATACCAAGTAGCAGCAAAAACGATTGTTGACCACGAACATGCAACTATAAAAAATCTAGTGTTGAATCCTGGTCAAAGAATACCCGAACATATAGTGCCAATGGATGTTACTTTCTTTATCATTGAAGGAAAAGGAAAGATTACAATCGGTGATGAGACGGTAAAAGTTAAAGCTCAAGATGTCGTTTTATGTCCACCTAATACACCAATGTCAGTAAAAGCTTGTGATCATAGCGGCATGTCCTTCTTAAACATTAAAACACCTGGTTTAAAGGGATAAATATTAGATTAGGCTAAAGCTTAATCTTTTCTTTTTGATTTAAAAAATATGTACAATGATGAAGCTATAGAGCCTAGGAAACAAAACAGACTGAACATAGCAATCAAAATATACCCTAATGCATCCCACCCGTCAGTTGTTAATGCTAACAAACCAAAAACTGCTGAAACACTAAAAAAAACTCCAGGAATGATAAAAACATATTTTGGGTTTCTTTCTACTAGTTTTTTGCTTATAAAGTAATTGACAATTGTGACAACAATAACATATATAATTATAGGAAGATTTTCTGTAAGAAAATTTAAAGTTAAGGGAAGCATTTATGTCACCTCTTTCATGGTATTATATTATCATACATTCAAGAAAATCCAATTTAAGATAACTCGTGAATAAATTTTTATGTATATATTTGTTGAGATTTTGTTAATCGATGAAATTCCTTATCGTGATTGCTAGTTTTGATGTTTTTATGTTAAAATATGATTATACTTTTTTATAGAAAGAATGATGGTGACTAGATGTATAATGTGTTTCGAAGCATGAAACAACTTATTACATTCGATTTTAAGAAACTCTTGTTTTTTGAGATCTTCATGCGACTTATTGGTTTACTGATAATTCTCCCAACCTTTAGATTAGGGTTGTTTTTGTCAATTAAACTTTCGGGATATAGTTATATAACCAATGATGTGTTAGTCAAATTTTTATTGAAACCATCGAGCATCTTAATCATTATTATCCTTTTGATTATTTTCAGTTTATATGTAACACTTGAGTATGTTTATCTGTCACTTTTGTTTAACAGAGCTTCCAATAAAACTAGAATATCTTATCGTGACTTTATTGTAATAGGACTTAAACAGACTTTCCAAATCATCAAGAAATTCCATATTATTGTATTGTTGCCTATTCTTATGTTTTTTATACTTATTGAGTTTGTTCAGTTAGCGTTCTTTTCTTCAGCTTTAAAGCTTCCAGATGACATCTTTGATCAGATTAGTTTATTGAGAAGTTTTCCATTTTTGATGGTTATAGCTATAATTTTCTTGATTGTTTTTTTCTTGGAGTTCATCTTTTTTATCCACGAAGCTGTGATCAATAAAGTTTCCTTAAAATCAAGTTTTAAGGAATCTCGAGTTATCTTAAGAAACAATCGTTGGAAGTTTATTACAAAGTTTGTTTTAATGAACATTTTCTTGAATCTAGTAATGTTTCTGTTATATTTTTTATCAATCCTAACCTTCAGTCTTTTTATAGGTTGGTTTAGAGGTGAAGATGTTGTTTTAAGTTTAATCTTGACATTTGCATATACAATCTACTGGATGATAGGAATCTTTTTTTCAATTATTCTTGTTCCTGTTAATGTTGCTTATATTTCTAGTAGTTATTTCAGTGTTAAGAACCTTTATAAAGATGATATTGAAAGCGAAGTTGAGGAACAGACTATCAGTTCAGCAAAAAAGAATGTTTGGCTGATTCGTCTGATTGTTGTTACTTTTGTTACAGTTTTTGTTCTTAATGTTTTTTCGATTTCTGCGTCAGTGAAAGCCGCTTATGATCGTACGCAGTTTTTCAAGCAAGAAGAAATTGTTGCTCATCGAGGCGCTTCATTTAATGCTCCGGAAAATACTTTATCTGCTATTGAACTAGCGATTCTACAAGGAGCAGATGGCGTTGAGTTTGATGTTAGAGGTACAATGGATGATGTTCCGGTTTTATTGCATGATGAAACTCTTTTCCGGACAACAAATACTATCAGTAATAAAAAAATATGGGATTTGACTTTTGATGAGGTTCGGGAGTTTGATGCTGGAAGTTGGTTTTCTAGAGATTTTGCAGGGGAGAAAATACCCACTTTTGAGGAAGCTTTAAAGGTTATTAAAGGTAGGAGTATTGCCTTTATTGACATGAAAACCAACAATATCAACGTTGAACTTGAGGTTGTTAGATTAATTGAAGAATATGATATGGTTAATGAAGTAAGACTAATGTCATTTAATGTTTACCAGTTGTTTAGATTTAAAGAGTATAACCCTAATATTCAAACAATTCTACTTGTAGGTGCTGCTGATTATGATATTTATGGGTTTGTCACAGACGATCGAGTTGATCATTTCGCAATTCAAATCAATATCATTCAAAACAATCCTAGAATGGTTACAATAATCCATCGTTATGGAAAAAAGGCTTATGCTTGGGTTGTTGATGACCAGCGTGCTATCTATATCGGGATGAATGCCGATGTTGATGGATTTATTACTAAAAAACCGATTTTAGCTCGTGAAATAGCTTATTCTAAAAACAGTTCTGATTCATTTAGAAGTTTGTTAGAAAACTTGTTTAGAAGGTGATGTTTGTGATTAAAGAGTTGAGAAGGGCTTTCGAGAATGAGTTTGATTTAGTTGGAATAATTAAAACTGAAGAGTATTTGAAAGAGGCTAAGAAATTAGATATTAATGTTCCCAATGAAGACTACCCAACTGCTTTTGTTCTTGGTTTGGCGTATCCAAAAAGAATAATATCGGCATCCAGAAATACATGCACAGCTTCGATTTATACCTATGGTGAAGATTATCATCATGTTTTAAACCGTAAAATTAGAAAAATTATGAGTGATTATAGTGTTAAATACTGGGCAGGAGTCGATAGCCATCAACATAATGAAAGGCTTGCTGCAGTCTTAGCTGGTTTAGGTTTTTTTGGTAAAAACCAACTGGTTATAAATAATCGTTATGGTAGTTTTATTTTTTTAGGTTTGGTGTTTGTTAATCTTGAGTGTGATTTGGAAGTCAAACTAGAAGTTAATGATCAATGTGGTGATTGCCGAATATGTCTTGATGCCTGTCCGACAAAAGCATTACAAGCTGATGGTTATGATATTTTAAAATGTATCAGCAATTACAATCAAACCAAGAACGTTCTTGATGAAGAACAGATTAAGCACAATTATTGTCTTTTAGGTTGTGATATTTGCCAACTTGTATGTCCTAAAAATAAAAATCTTAAAATTAGTAACCACGATGATTTTGCTCTAACTGGAAAAGAATTGGTTTATTATGAAGATTTATTTCTTTTATCCGAAAAGATTTTTAGAGCAAAATATCAAGATATGTCTTATTTATGGAAAGGCAAAACAATTTTGATGAGAAATGCTTTGACACTTTTGTTAAGAAGTAAGAATGTTGATTATAATCATTTAGTTAAAGCAAGTCTAACACCTGATAAGCCTTTGTATTATCTATCGCTAGCTCATAAAATTTATGAAGAATTACTTGTAATAGAAAAAGAACCTTCTTCTTAGTAAAAAGGTTCTTTTTGTTTTATTCTTTATTTCATATATTTGTTTAAAATACTGATAATTTCATCAGTTTTTTCTGAGAAACTCTCATTTTGCAAAGAGTCTTTTACACAAGTATTCAAATGTTGTTTAAGTATTAATAAGTTAGATTTTTTGAGTAAAGCTTCCACAGCTAATATCTGATTGGCAATATCAACACAATAGCGATCATCTTCGGTCATTCTTATCACTGCTTCAATTTGGCCTTTAGCTGTTTTTAATAAATTCAAGGCTTCTCTATGGTCATGATTCATGATATACCTCCAAATGCTTGATTTAGATTGATTTTCTTCAGTCTAAGCGAGTTGTATATTACATTTAAGCTACTTAGTGACATTGCTAGTGCACCTATCATCGGATGAAGTAATCCTAGCATTGCAAATGGAATGGCTAATGCATTGTAGAACCAAGCCCAAAAGTAGTTCTCTTTAATTTTTTTAAATATTGCTTTTGAAAGAGTAAGAGCTTTTATTATAGTGTTTAAATCAGGACTTATGATTGTAATATCACTTGATTCTATAGCGATATCAGTCCCAGTACCAATTGCAACTCCTACATTTGCTTGTTTAAGTGCTGGTGCATCATTGATGCCATCACCAACCATTGCTACTAAACCATACTCTGACTGAAGTCTTTCTATTTCTTGTACTTTTCCATCAGGCAAGACACTAGCTATTACTTTACTGATACCTGCTTGAAGAGCGATAGCTTCAGCTGTCTTTTGATTGTCACCAGTAATCATTACTGTTTTGATTCCCATATTTTCAATTTGTGCAATCGTGTTTTTCACTTCAGGTTTTAGACTGTCTGAAATCGATAAAAGTCCTAGTACTTCGCTGTGATTAGCGATTAAAACCACTGTTTTTGCTTCAGTTTCCAATCGTTCAATATCCTTAAGCCATGATAAATAAGAAATCTTATTTTTGTCCATGTATTTTGGATTTCCTGCAAAATACTCTTCTTTATTTATCGTTCCTTTTACTCCGTATCCAGCGTCTACTGTGAAGTCACTAACTGCAACAAGTTCAACATTCATTGTTTTTGCTTTTTCAATAATCGCCATAGCAAGCGGGTGTTCGGAGAACTGTTCTAGAGCATAAGCAATCTCCATTAAGCCTTTTTCATCTGGTGTTACTAGATCAGTTACAACTGGTTTACCAATGGTTAAGGTTCCAGTTTTATCGAAAGCAATTGCTTTAATGTCTTTAAATGTTTGTACTGCTTCGCCATTACGAATCAATACACCATTCTCTGCGCCTTTTCCACTTCCTACCATCAGTGCTGTAGGAGTGCCTAGACCTAGGGCACATGGACAGGCAATTACTAAAACAGCAGTTGCTGTAACAAAAGCTAATGTTAAAGGAGTTTGATCGGTATTAATCCATGGTAAGATATTCTCAAAGAAACCTAATATCGAGATATGAAAGTTTGGAAAGAGATTGAAAGAAGCAAAGGTCAATAAGGTGAGGACAATAATTCCAGGGACAAAGTAACCGGTGATTCGATCGGCAAACTCTTGTATTGGCACTTTCGACCCTTGACAAGCTTCTACCATTTTGATTATTTGTGCCAGAAATGTATCATCACCAACTTTAGTGACTTCTACTTTTAAAACACCGTTTTTGTTTATTGTTCCACCGATAACTGGGTCATTTTGTTTTCTTGATACAGGCAATGATTCGCCTGTAGCAATTGACTCATCAATCAGTGATTCACCTTCAATAACCACACCATCCATCGGGATTTTCTCTCCAGGACGAACAATCATTAGATCACCGATAGTTAGTTCATTGGTCATAACTTCAATTTCTTTTTCGTCAACAATAATTTTCGCTGTTTTTGAACCAATTTCCATTAGTTTTCTAATGGCTTGTGAAGCTTTGCCTTTTGCTCTGGATTCAAGGTATTTACCTACTAGATGCAAAGTCATAATCATCGTTGCCATTTCGATAAAAGTCACTATCGGAAAGAACAACCCAAGCAATCCGATAGTATAAGGTGGAATTGAACCTAATGATACTAAAACATCCATGTTTGGTCTTCTTGCTTTTAATGAACTGATACTTTTCTTGTGAACATTAAAACCAAAAATGAAAACAACAGGAAATCCAAGAATTGCTGCAATGAATATATATCCAGGTATTTCTGTTACAAACATATTAATCAACATCAGCAACATCATTATTGCAGATAAAACAGCTGATGTTAGCATCTTCTTTTTAGCTTCAGTAGCTTTTTTTTCTTCAACACTTGTTTCTTCTTTGCCAGAATTACCAATACTTGCACTATAACCGATATCAGAAACAGCTTTTTGAACTTGACTAAGTTTTATTGTTTCTGAATCGTATTCTAAATACAGACGGTTAGTCACGAGATTCACACTTGCATTTATAACGCCTTTTAATCCTTTTACTGTTGTTTCAACTGAATTAGAACATGAAGAACAACTCATACCATCAACTATCATTGTTATTTTTTCGGTATTCTTTATGATCTCATATCCTGTTTCTTTGACTATGCTTTGGATATTCTCTTCTGATAGGATTTTTTCGTCAAACTCAATAGTCAAAGACTCATTTGCGTAGTTAACAGATGCATTGTTAACTCCTTTTTGAAGTTTCAAGGTCTTTTCTATCCCACTCGCGCAGGATACGCAACTCATACCTTCAACCTTATACTCTTTTTTCATCATAAACCTGTTCAACCTTGTATCCAGATTCTTCAATTGCATTAAGGATTTCTTTTTGATTAACTTCCAAGGAATTATAAGTGACATTTACTATGCCAGATGATAGGTCAATAGCAACTGCGTCGATACCATTTAATATTTTTATTGCGTTCTCAACTTTTTTTACACAATGATTACATTTAATTCCACTTGTTTTTATACTTACTTTATCCATAATAACCTCCCCCCCATATATGGGGTCAGTTATAATTATATCGCATCACTCTCATCGTGTCAAAGATATCGATAAAAATTCGATTGGTAGTTTACAAATCTTAGCTGACAATTGATTTTCTGTTTGAAAAATGCTAAAATCAACAGTGATTTATGGAGGATATTTGATGAGTTATATTGTTGCAAGAGAGTTGAATACACTTTATATTATTCTTGATATCATTTTTCTTGTTTTAATTGGTTTCTTATTAATCAAGAAGAAAAAATGGCTACCACTTTTTTTTGGAATCGCCGGAGCGATTATTTATTTTATTGTCGATTATGGTGTTTTTTATTTAATTCTAGGGACTCGTAATGTTGTTGGAGCTGATCCGTTTTGGTTTTTACTTTGGCTATCAGTAAGTTATGGGTTTACCAACTTTCTGTGGATTTGGTTGTTCTTAGATAAGGACAAGCAGATTGTTGAGTGGTCATTGTTAATTGTTATTGGCTGGTTTGCCAATGCATTAATAGCGCAAAACTTCGGTTCTAATTTTACAATAATTCAGATTTCAAGGGGAACCGGCAGTTATCATGGAGCTATGGCTATAATGCTATTAGTTGGATACCTTTATGTAATTATCCACAACTTAACTAATCAATCTGAAGAAAAAATACCGATACTTAGACTTCTGTTTATAGGTATTATTGTTCAGTTTTCTTGGGAAGCAATTCTTTTGGTTTCTGGAATCAGACCTCAAGGCTTTAACCCATTAATAGTTAACTCCTTATTAGAAACCAACTTGGGTATACCTTATTTATTCTTTATTCATCGTTACCTTAAGAGAGTTACCCAAAAAAATGTAGGAAATGAAATTGAGACTGATGAATTAGTCTATCAAAATTAGTGATTTATTAGATTATAGAATAATTGTAAAAATAAAGAAGTAAGATGTGAAAATCTTACTTCTTTTGTTTTTTTATTTTTAAGTAATTGGTTTATTTATCTTTTTGATACAGTCCATAAGCTTTTTCGATATCTTGGACAAATATTATGCCATTACCTGGTTTGTCGATTTCTAGTGTTTCGCCAATCTTTTTAGTAATTTCATCTGTTATTGAACTATCAGAAACAATCAATATCAACTCTTTTTCAGGGCTGATTTCCATATTGAAAAGTTTGGCAGTTTCATGAACTCCCGAACCTCTAGCGTTTATAATCGTTCCACCGATTGCTCCACCTAGTTTGGCTGCTTCGATTACGTCTTCTGCTCTTCCTTTATCTACTACAGTGAAAATTACATTATACATAGGTTTAAACTCTCCTCTTTTTATTCGATCCTCACAACACGAACTCATTCCGATTACCTGTGCTAAGGGTAAAACGAAAGCTATTCCATGGTTAGGTTTATGTAATTTGAATTTTTCATTAATCTTTTCTAAAGCATTAAAAGCGGTTTCTTGATCTCCTATCATAAGGATTATTTCTTTTCTGATATCTGATAAATCTAGAAGTTCTAATAATCTATTATGATGCTGGGTTCCTCGACCATAAAAAATCGTACCTCCAGTTAAACCACATTCTTTGCTGAACTTAAGGATTTTGCTGGCTACACCATGATTGACTATCACACAGACCAGTTCGTATATCTGTTTATTATATAACTCACTCATTTTGGGTAACTCCTTCTTTTTTTGACTTTATCTTAAATATTAAACCAAGAACTTGCAATGTAATAATTGGCGTTAAAGCAACCATCGCAATCATTCCAAATCCGTCTAGAATCAAACTAGCCCCTGATGTTGCTTCTGCTGCCCCTTGCATAAAAGCAAGAATGAAAGTAGCGGTTACAGGTCCAGTTGCAACTCCCCCCGCATCAAAGGCAATCCCAACGAAGATTTTAGGAACAATATACATTAGGCCAATTGCTATTATATATCCAGGCAATAAATAATGCCAGATTTTAAGCTCAGGGATTAGTATCCTTACTACTGATAATGAAATTGCTATACCAACACCGATGGTTAGTGCAATTAGAACTGCCGCCTTTGAAACATAACCACTAGTGACATCCTCAATTTGATGAGTTAAGACATGGACAGCAGGCTCAGCTAAAATTGTAACAACGCCGATAATAAAACCAAAAACAATAATGATTAACTTGCTATCAAACTGAGCTAAGGTTGAACCAATTATTGTTCCCACTTCCATGAAACCAGCATTGACAGCCAATAAGAAAATCAAAAGTCCTAAATAAGCATAAATGAAACCTTTAAACATTTTCATAAAAGCTTTTGTTTTTAATTTAAAAGCAAACTTTTGAAAAAAGAAAAAGATAATCATTATTGGTAAAATCGCTAAAGTTGATTGTCTTAACACGGAGGGAAAAACACTTCCAAAAGGTCCAAAGAATGAGTTGTTATCATACACAGGGGCGACAATAGTATCTGCGTAGTCTCCGGCTGGAGCGATGATTCCTAGGAGCAAAACAGCGATAATAGCACCTACAGAAACAATTGCTATTGTACCGAAACTATCTTTTTCTGATGCTTTTGAATCTTTTTTCAAATGCGAAATACCAAGCGCTAAAGCTAGAATAAAAGGAACAGCTAAAACTCCTGTAGTTGCACCTGAAGCATCAAATGCAAGGACAAGAATTTCTGGTTTAACAAAAAATGATAAGATAAAAACAATTAGATACAAAATTGTTAATAAAATATAAAGCGGTATGTTAAAAATGATTCTCAAGAAGCCTAGAGCCAGTAAAAATGCCATGCCAACTGATACAACTATTAAAAGGGTGTTTCCTGTTATTACTCCATTAGTCACAGTTTCTACTTGTTGTCCAAAGATTAAAAGTCCAGGTTCAGCTATTGATATGAAAAACCCTAATACTAATCCAGCAATCAGGATAACTACTAGTTTGTTGGTTTTGGTTATCGTTTCACCAACACCGGTTCCTAAAGCAGTAATCCCAAGATCAACCCCAATCAGGAACAAGGATAGACCAATAATGACTAAGAACGCAGAAAAGATGAAACGAAAGAAAAGCACTGATTCCAAATCTACCAATGTAAAATTCAATAAAATGACGATAATAGTTATTGGCACTATTGATGTGGAAACTTCAAAGAACTTTTGTTTTAATAGGTTCAATAATATATCCTCCTTTATCGATTTTACTCTATTATAATTCTAACATTATTCAATTAAGATAACAACTTGGAAAACTGATTTTTCAGTTTTTTAAAGAAAGATATTCTAAGCATATCTTTTGCTTTAATATACCCCCTAGGGTATAATATATAGCGAATGAGGTGAGCAAAATGAAATGTGATTCAACACTAAAAAATCGAATAAAAAGAGCTCAAGGACAAATGTCCGGAGTGCTAAACATGATGGATAACGAGGCTCTTTGTGTCGATATTCTTAACCAATTGAAAGCCATTAGATCAAGTATTGATAAGGCTATTGGTATACTAACGACAACAAATTTGATTCAAGCAATCGAAAATAATAATGATATTAAGCTCAATAATGTTGAAGCGGCTATTGATTTAGTTCTTAAAGGTATCAAATAGGGAGGTTAAACTATGTTTACATTTGCTTTAGAAAAGCCAAAAACCTCTGATAAATTTAGTAAGATAGAGTTATGGGATTTAATTGTAATTGGCGGTGGTCCAGCCGGATTAAACGCGGCACTTTATGCCAAACGAAAAGGTTTAGAGGTCGGTATTGTTACTAATGATATTGGGGGGCAACTTCATAACACCTCTATTGTTGACAACTATTTAGGAATCAAGGAAACTACTGGTAGTGATTTATCAAAGAATTTTCAAGAACATCTTAGCAATTTAGAAGTTCCTATTTTAAATAGTGTCTATGTGGATAACATCGAACCAAACGAAGATCATTTTAGCCTGAACATTTCCGATGGTAGAAAGATTAAAACCAAAACTGTATTAATAGCTACAGGTGGACAGTCTAGAAAATTAGATATCCCTGGTGAACTTGAGTATGCAAATAAAGGTGTCTCATATTGTACAACTTGTGATGCCCCATTCTTTCAAGGTAAACATGTCATAGTTGCTGGTGGTGGCAATAGTGCCGCTGAAGCTGTACTTGATTTAGTTCCTTGGGCAAGTAAAATCACGGTTGTTCATCGCAGTCAGTTTCGTGCAGACAAAATCATATTAGATAAGTTCAAATCCATAGATAAACTTTCAGTCCACTTAAACACAACAATAAAAAAAATAATTGGTGATTCCCAGATGACTGGAGTCGAGGTTGTAAACAAAGAAACAAATAAAACCGAAGTAATTTCAGCTGATGGAATATTTATTGAAATTGGAACGATTCCCAATTCAAAGTTAGCATCTCCACTCGTTTCTTTGAATGAAATCAACGAAATCATCGTTGATGAGAACCAAATGTCTACTTTTCCAGGAATCTTTGCTGCTGGTGATGTCACCAATAAAAAAGAGAAACAAATTATTATCGCTGCTGCACAAGGCGCAAAAGCAGCGCTTGCAATTACAAAATATATAAATAATCTATAAAGGAGAAAACAAAATGAATAAACTATTAACTGAAGATGTCAGCAAGCAAATTAAAGAGTACCTACAACAGATGAATCAACCAATAACTTTTGTATTATTCATCAAAGAAAAGAATTGCGAGACTTGTCCACAAACAAAAATGCTTTTAGAGGAGATTTCTGCTTTGAACGAAAAAATCTCTCTAGAAGTTAAGGATATTATTAAAGATAAATCACTAGCTAATGAGTATGGAATCACTTTAACTCCAAGTTTTATTATTCTTGATCATGAAAGAAAATACAAAGGTGTTAAGTTCAATGGCATTCCTGCTGGTCATGAAATTAACTCATTCTTATCGGCAGTTTTAGATATGTCAGGCTTGAGTTTTGATATAGACAAAAAATTAATCGATAGATTAAACAAGATAAATAAGAAAACTAACATAAAGGTTTTTGTTACACTAAGCTGTCCACACTGCCCTGGTGCTGTATCTAACGCTCATCGTTTAGCAATGTTAAACGATAATATCGAAAGTGAAATGGTCGAGGCACAAACCTTCTATGATTTATCTAGAAAGTTTAATGTATCAGGAGTTCCAAAGATTGTTATCAATGACAAAATAGAGATCTTGGGAAATCAGCCTTTAGAAGAATATTTGAATAAGCTAGAAAGTTTATAATAATAAAAAATGACTGAATTGAAATTAAATCAGTCATTTTTCTTTAATAGTTTTAAACATTTCTTTACTGTCTATTGTATAATTGATTATAGGAGGATTTACTGATGACCTATAATGAGATAATAGAACATATTTTGAGTAAAGCAAAGCTAATGGAGATTGATTGTAAATTAATTGAAAAAGCATCATATTTTAGTAGTGAGGAAAGTTTTCGTTTGCTTTTCGATGTTGAGTTTGAAGTATCCATACTAATTGATGTCGAGATCGATACTAAAAGAGATGTAAACATGATAATGCTTTGGGGACCAGAGTTATCTTATGATGAAGTTAACAAAGAAAATCTAGAAGTGATGTTTACAGATCTTAGAAGCTTTCTTGAATCAACAATGATTATTAAGATATTTGATAACGACCAGGAAACTAACACTTTTGCTTTTTCTGAAGACAAAGAATACTCTGAACTAGATATAAACTTGTGGTTTAATAAGGCTGTTGATGAAATGTATTTTGTGGATCCGCCTGTGGATTCGCTTAATCAAGTAACGATGCTAAAAGTTAAATTTGGTCTTAATGGCACAGAGAAAACATATAAAAAAACTTCTGATGGAAGATTTATAGTTCAACCATAAATCTAATCATTTAGATTGTTTT